>Ga0114962_10001130_pt1 | contig 23270 bp, 18 predicted proteins | sample C_130820_MF_Meta_FD_87017 | JGI IMG/M metagenome (GOLD analysis project Ga0114962, IMG submission 87017) | Freshwater microbial communities from Lake Croche, Canada to study carbon cycling - C_130820_MF_MetaG | ecosystem: Environmental > Aquatic > Freshwater > Lake | place: Lake Croche, Canada... | reverse complement strand
CCTAGTATGGGGCCAATTACAACAGGTTTAGGGGAAATCTATCAATATGTCGTTAAAGCCAAAAAGGGATATGAGCATAAATACGACGAAACGGAACTACGAACAATTCAAGATTGGGTGGTGCGTCGTGATTTATTGCGCGTAGAAGGAATTGCCGATGTAAGTAGCTTTGGTGGAAAACTGAAACAGTACGAAATCGCTATTAATTCGGATAGATTAAACGCGTTCGGTATTTCAATGGACGATGTTTTTTCTGCTGTCGAATTAAATAATCAAAATACGGGCGGATCTTATATCGAAAAACAAGCGAGTGTATTGTTTATTCGAACCGAAGGATTAATCGGATCGAAAGAAGATATCGAAAATATTGCAATTAAAAATACGGACGCGAATGTACCACTTTTAGTAAAAGATATCGCTAGAGTGGAAATTGGTCATGCAATTCGTTATGGTGGTATGACTTACAATGGACAGGGAGAAGTTGCTGGTGCTGTTGTCATGATGGTAAAAGGAGGGAATAGCTCTAAAGTAATCGAAAATGTAAAAGCTAAAATAGCTGAAATTCAAAAAACACTTCCAGAAGGAGTAGTGATCGAACCGTTTTTAGATCGAACAAAAATGGTGGATAATGCTATTCATACTGTAGAAACAAATTTGCTGGAGGGAGCCCTTATCGTGATCTTCATTCTAGTACTTTTCTTAGGTAATTTCCGAGCTGGTTTATTAGTCGCAAGTGTCATTCCATTGGCAATGCTTTTTGCAATTATCATGATGAACATTTTTGGAGTAAGTGGTAATTTAATGAGTCTTGGTGCACTAGATTTCGGTTTGATTATCGACGGTGCGGTTATCATTGTGGAAGCAACCATGCACCAATTGGAACACAGTAAACGCTTCCAAAATATGCGCAGATTTAGACAAGTCGAAATGGATAATGTCGTAAAATCGAGTGCAAGTAAAATGATGAACAGTGCAGTTTTCGGACAAATTATCATTTTAGTAGTGTATCTTCCAATTTTCACACTTGAAGGAATCGAAGGTAAAATGTTTAAACCGATGGCACAAACCGTAGCTTTTGCATTAATCGGAGCATTCATCCTTTCGTTGACATATGTTCCAATGATGAGTTCGATTCTATTGTCTAAAAAGGTGAAAGTGAAACCCAATTTTTCCGATCGTTTTCTAGGTAAAGTGGAACGCATTTATCAAAACTTACTTCAAAAAGCACTTCAGATTCCCAAAACAATTGTAACTCTCGTAATCGCCTTTTTTGTACTTGCATTAATTGTACTCACAACCTTGGGTGGAGAGTTTATTCCAGCGTTAGAAGAAGGAGATTTTGCAGTTGAAACACGTGTTCTTACAGGTACAAGTTTACAATCCTCCATGGAGATGTGCTTGCGTGCGGAACGTGTATTAATCCAAAATTTTCCAGAAGTGATTAAAGTGGTTGGGAAAACCGGAAGTGGAGAAATTCCGACGGATCCAATGCCGATGGAAGCCACGGATTTGATGGTAATCTTAAAAGATAAGAAAGAATGGACCTCTGCCAAAACGTTTGATGAATTAGCAGTGAAAATGCATAAAACTTTAGAAGTCGTTCCTGGTGTAACATTCGGATTTCAATATCCCGTTCAAATGCGTTTTAATGAATTGATGACGGGTGCACGTCAAGATGTCGTTTGTAAAATTTATGGAGAGAATTTAGATACCTTAGCTGCTTATGCAAATCGTATTGGAAAATTAGTTTCTAAAATTCAAGGTGCGGCAGATTTATATGTCGAATCAGTTGTTGGGATGCCTCAAATTGTAATCAATTACAACCGTTCCGTGTTATCGCAATATGGTTTGACAATTCAAGATATTAACAGAAATGTAAATGCTGCTTTTTCTGGACAATTAGCTGGACAAGTGTATGAAGGTGAAAAACGATTTGATTTAGTGGTTCGTATGGAAACGGAAAGTAGAACGGATGTATCGGATGTTCAGAATCTCTTAATACGAACTCGCTCTGGTGTTCAAATACCCTTAAGCACACTTGCAGATGTAAACATTGTAGAAGGTCCTAACCAAATACAACGAGAAAATACAAAACGTAGAATTGTGATTGGATTTAATGCACGTGGGAGAGATGTGCAAAGTCTCGTGGAAGAGTTGCAAGCGAAAGAACAAGCAACGATTAAGTTTCCAGCCGGATACAACGTGGAATATGGTGGATCATTTAAAAATTTAGAAAAAGCAAAACAACGATTATCGATCGCTGTTCCATTAGCTTTATTGCTGATTTTTATTTTGTTGTATTTTGCATTCAAATCAATCAAACAAGGACTCTTAATTTTCTCAGCAATTCCACTTTCTGCAATCGGTGGTATTTTAGCTTTGGCAATCTTAGGACTTCCTTTTTCGATTAGTGCAGGTGTTGGATTTATCGCACTTTTTGGTGTCGCCGTGCTGAATGGAATTGTATTAATTGCAGAGTTTAATCGTTTGAAAATGGATGGAATGTCAGATTTGAAACAAATAGTACTGACGGGTACAAAGATTAGAATGCGACCAGTCTTAATGACTGCATTTGTGGCTTCTTTGGGCTTTTTACCGATGGCGATGAGTCATGGTGCAGGTGCGGAAGTACAACGTCCGTTAGCTTCAGTGGTTATTGGAGGTTTATTACTTGCGACATTATTAACCTTATTTGTTCTTCCAGTTTTATATGTGTTGGTTACAAAACGAAGTAATTCCAAATTGCAAATTAATATAAGTGTGATATTGGTACTAATTACGTTTACTATCAGTGGAAATTCATTCGCACAAAGACCGATTTCTTATCAGGCAGCAATAGATAGTGCTATCGCCAATAATTTATTTTATAAAAATGAAACCCTCAAAGCCAAATACAAAGAACAATTAATTCGAACTGCTACCGCTTGGAATACGACAGATGTATTAGGAGAATATGGTAGATTGAATAGTAGATATACGGACAATAGAGTTTCTATTTCCCAAACATTAGATTTTCCAATTGTGTATGCGCGAAGAAAAAATGTGTTTAAAGAAGATTGGAAATTGGCAACAATTCAGGTAGAATTAAAAGAAAAGGAAGTAAAGATACAAGTTGGAAATTCTTATTTTGCTTTACTTGTTTTAGCGGAAAAACGAAAATTATTACAACGAATTGATAGTATTTATGCAACATATCTTTCGAAAGCAGAATTGCGAATTCGTTTGGGAGAAACTAATATTTTGGAAAAAATAACTATTGAAAATCAACGTGTGCAAATTGGAAATCAATTAAAACAATTGGAAGATGTAATAACCATCGAAAAAATGCATTTTCAATGGTTGTTAAACACAAAAAATCAATTTTTTCCGATGGTTTCCAACGAAAAATTACGTATCGATACTAAAATGGGCCTGCGACCTGCTTTGGATGATTTACCACGAATAAAATTAATAGACGCCCAAAGAAAAAGTGCACTTGCGCAATTAAAATTAGAAAAGGCAAAATATTTACCTGGAATAAACCTCGGGTTTGTGTCTGGAACCATGTATGGTATAGGAGCGGATAATAATTTTTACACACATACTTCCCGTTTTAATGCAGGGCAAATAGGTTTAAAAATCCCTGTTTTTTCGAAACAAGGTCAGAATATTAAATTGGCAACTATCAATTCACTTATTGTAAATAGTCAATCAGATTCCGAACGTATACGTATTCAAAATGAAATAGATGCTCTATTTAAACAATTTGAAACTCAAAGTCAAATCATCCAAGATCTAGAAAAAATTGCTTTGCCAAATGCAAGAATTATTTTTGAAACTGCACAAAATCAATTTGTCAATGGTGAAATTGATTACATGGAATGGGCAATATTAATAAATCAAAGTATTTCCATTCAAAGTGATTATCAGGATGCATTAATGAAATATAACGAATTAGTAATCCAAATAAATAACCTGTAGAGTCGCGTTGCCATGCGACTAATTATATAACGCAAATAATAACGTAAGGATGTTGTACTGCAACATCCCAAAAAATAAAAAAAATGAAAAAAATATTCCTTACCATATCCATCTTAACCATACTAGGTTGTGGCCAAAAAGAAGAAAATAAAACGGTTGAAACTACTTCCAATGTGGTAGAAAGTTCCATCGTAAAATTAAATGCTGCACAGATAGCAAATGCCGAAATTCAAACAGCAAAATTGGTAGAAAAAGAAATTTCAGCGACAATTCGTTTAAATGGAAAAATTGATGTACCACCACAAAATTTAATTTCGGTAAGTGTGCCGCTTGGTGGGTACCTTAAATCTACGGACATGCTTCCAGGAAAAATTGTGCGTAAAGGACAAGTTTTAGCTGTTTTGGAAGATCAACAATACGTAAAATTACAACAAGATTATTTGTTAGCGAAGGTTAAATTAAAAGTGGTAGAAGGAGAGTTCTTACGTCAAAAAGAATTAAACGCAAGTAAGGCTGCAAGTGATAAAATTTTGCAAGCAGCTGAAGGCGAATATAAAAACGCTAAAATTAATATGAAGGCGTTGGAAGAAAATTTAGAGCTGATTGGTATTCAACCAAAAAAATTGGACGATACCAAAATTTCAAAACGAATAACAATTACATCACCGATTAATGGGTATGTGTCAAAAGTAAATGCGAATATCGGTAAGTATTTAACACCAAGCGAAGTGCTATTTGAGTTAGTGAATGTTGCGGATATTCATTTAAACGTTTCTGTGTTTGAGAAAGACCTAGCCGCATTAGCTATTGGTCAAAAGGTCATCACGTATAACAATAGTAATCCAACTAAAAAATACGAAACAGAAATAATATTAATCGGTCATTCTCTTTCCACAGATAAAAATACAGAAGTTCACTGCCACTTCAAAAATTATGATAAAAGTTTAGTACCTGGTATGTACATGAATGCGGAGGTAGAGTTGAAAAATAAAAGTGCACATACGATAGCAGAAAATGCAATTTTGCGTTACGAAAATCAAGATTATGTATTTATTCAAGTAAATAAAACCAACTTTGAAATGTTACCTGTAAAGGTTGGTGCAAAAGAAAATGGTTTGGTTGAGATAGAAAATTATGGTGATTTAAATAATTTTCCAATCGTGGTTAGTGGTGCATATTCCTTATTAATGAAACTTAAAAACACTGAAGAGTAGAGGCGTAATGCGTTGCGCCCACAAAAAATAAAATGGATGTTGTTTTACAACATCCATTTTATTTTGTATCATCAAATATATCATCAAATCCAGACTTTTCTTTATTCATTTTCTCAGTTTCTATTTTTCTTTTTATGGTGTATAAAACCTTTTCTACGGTTTCATATTCACCATTTGGAATAGGACCTGCTGCAGGATAAGAGTGAAGGATTCCTGTTTCATCTATCATTACATAACTAGGAAATGATTTAATGTGATAGCGCTTTAATATAGGGTGATCAGCACTTACATAATATTTCTCCCATGGAATAGATCCATAATAGGCTAGTTGTTCTTTAGTAAACTGAATATTATCTTCAATAATGGTAACAAAGCGAAATGTTTTTCCATATTTTTCGAAGAGAGGAACTAATAATTCAATATGTTTTTTTGACTCTTGAAGTGCTGGGTCAACAAATTGAAGGTATACATAACTCCCGTTATAGGATTGAAGTGAAATAGTATCCTGTTGGTTTAAGGATATGATTTGAAAATTTGGCGCTTTCATACCTGGGGCTAATTCCGTTAATCGCTCTAGAATACGTTTTGCAATGCCACGATGTTGTTTATATAAACCATAGCGAGAAATACTATCTAACATTTTAAGTATGTTGGATTTTGGATAATCTTTGCCATTATAGACTTCCGAAAGTGCTTGAATAGCTACTATTTCTCGAATTCTAGGATTACGTAAAGTTGCATCAGAACCTAATGCACGCATCAACTGGGATGGGCTACTACTTAAAATGGATTTATAGATCTTTTGATTTAATTCGTTGGAAACCATCGCGAAAATATTTTTATAATACAATGACAGGTAATCCATGTACTTGTCATTTTCATAACTAATAGGGAAATCTTTTAGATATAAAACAAATTTTTCAATACGTGTTTTCATACCAATACAATTTATATCGTCCAATGACGCAATACTATAGCGTAAATAGGTTTTGAAAAAATAAGAAGTATCAGATTTATAGTATTTTTCTACATTCAATTTGAAGGTGTCCAATTGTTTCGAGAATTCCAAAGTAGAGGTTGTTTTTCGATTTAAATACACCCCTAAAAAATCGTGTATCCAATTGTCAAATTCTAAAATTTTATAGTTTATATCTGTTTTTTGCAAATTTATAAATGCAATTTCAATTTTGTTTCCTTGTGGTCGAAATGCATTATAAGGGTCTTTATCCGGTATTGAAATAGTGTAATTACAACCGGGACTTGCATAAATAAAACCAGTGTTTTTGAAACACTTAATAATTACTTTTTCAGTACGTGCTAGAGCGATATCTACTTTAAAACTACTGTCTTTTTGAATGATAGCTTCGCCAATTAAACTGTCTTTTAAGGATAAATAGTCCTTAATTAGATAAAATTCTATCTTTTTACCTACAAATCCATTTGTCACCCCGCTGATTTTTGCTGTTGATTGCGCAATAGAAAAACCAATAGAAAAAGTAAAAAGTAGTAAGTAAATTATTTTTTTCATGAAAGAAGCAATGCAGATAAAGATACAAACGAGGATATATCTCCATTATTGCGTGCAATCTCACGAACAATAGTTGCGCTTATCGGTGCAACAGCAGGATCTGTCATGAAAAACACGGTCTCAATTCCAGAAATTTGCAAATTCATTTGCGCAATAGCCTTTTCGTATTCGAAATCATTGGTGTCACGTAAGCCACGTAATATATAGCGTGCATCTATTTCTTGACAGTATTCTACCGTTAATTTTTGATAGGTTGTAACGCGAATTTTGGAAACATCTTTATAAATATGTTCAATTTGATTTTTACGTTTTTCCAATTCGAAAAAATAATTTTTACTGGTATTAATTCCAATTCCAATTACAATTTCATCAAATAATGGAAGTGCTTTATGAATTACACTTTCATGTCCCTTGGTAAACGGGTCAAAAGAACCTGGAAATAAGGCTATTTTTTTCATATTTTATTTCAATCTATAAGTAAATATAGTAATTTATCACTTGTTTAACTGTTGTTACTTTTTTAGTCTTTCACATATGCTAATATTGTAAAAAAAACAAAGATGAATAGGGAAACGATACTAAAAGAAGATTTCGAAAAGGAATTCCAACTTTGGTATACTGTAAACAGAAGTAAAGATATACAAAATGAATTTTTTGAAATGTTAACAATCGTTTAGCATAATTAAACCTTCCTTTTAGTTAAATTTGGTAAGATGAATCGCTCCTCGTTTATAAAATTAATAGGTCTATCTTCTTTATCTATGTCAATGATCTCTTTCAACGATTTGTTCTCGTTTTCAAAATCCTTACCTGGAACGGAAAAAATGCCAATATTATTTATTGGACACGGAAACCCTATGAATGCGATTGAAGAAAATTCCTTTGTGCAAGGTTTTCGTGAAACAGCAAAAAAAATACCTAAAACTTCTGCAATTGTATGTATTTCTGCACATTGGGAAACGAAAGGTACGCAAGTAACAGCAATGCAAAACCCACAAACAATCCATGATTTCGGTGGGTTTCCGCAAGCCTTGTTTGATGTTCAATATCCTGCACCTGGAAGTCCTGAATTAGCCAATAAGGTGAAAGAAATTTTGGAACCAACTCACGTCACATTAGACCAACAATGGGGACTAGATCATGGCACTTGGACCACGTTGAAGCATTTCTTTCCAAAAGCAGATGTTCCAATTATTCAATTAAGTTTAGATTACACACTTTCGCCACAACAACACTTCGATTTAGCAAAAAAATTACAAATACTTCGTTCGAAAGGTGTGCTAATTGTTGGGAGTGGAAATATTGTCCATAATCTTGGATTAGTTGACTTTAGAAACATAAACAAAGAAAATTATGGATACGATTGGGCGATAGAAGCACGCGAATTAACAAATAAATGGATTTTAGATGGAAATCATAAACCATTAATCGACTATAAGAAACAAGGAAAAGCGTTAAATCTTGCAACGCCAACACCAGATCACTTTCTGCCATTATTGTATATCCTTTCTTTGCAAGAGAATTCAGATAAATTAGAGCTGTTTAATGATAAATTAGTAGCAGGCTCTTTAAGTATGACCTCTGTGATTCTGAATTGTGAATTATGAATTACGGCTGAAAATCACTAATTTCACTCATTCATAATATAAAACACACAATTCATAATCCCTTAAAATGTTGTTTCACGACTTAAACCTACATAAAAACATATTGAAAGCCCTAGATGATCAAGGGTTTACTACTCCAACGACAATTCAACAAAAAGCTTTTTCAGTTATTATGTCCGGAAAAGATGTGGTTGGTTTAGCGCAGACTGGTACAGGTAAAACACTTGCCTTTCTTTTGCCAATTCTGAATATGTACAAATTTGCGAAACAATATGAACCACGTTGTGTGATTTTAGTTCCAACACGTGAATTAGTAATGCAAATAGTGGAGGAAATTGAAAAATTAACAACCTATATGAATGTACGTGTTTGCGGCGTTTATGGAGGTGTTAGTATAAATACACAGATAGATATTATATTGGATGGACAAGACATCGTGGTAGCTACTCCGGGTCGTTTTTACGATTTAGCATTAAATGGATCCTTAAAATTGAAGGCAGTTCAAAAAGTTATTATCGATGAGAAGGATGAAATGTTGAATTTAGGTTTCCGTACGCAACTTAAAAATATTCTTGAATTGTTACCTCCAAAACGTCAAACACTTTTGTTTTCAGCAACAATGCATGAAGATGTAGAGTTTTTGATTGATGAATATTTCAATAATCCGGAGAAAATAGAAGCGGCTGCCCATGGAACTCCAATTGAAAAGATTAAACAATCCATCTACAATGTTCCTAATTTTCATTCTAAAGTAAATCTGTTAATTAATTTAATAGAAAATAATCCGGATATAAGTAAAGTGTTAGTTTTTACCAAAAGTAGAAAGGTTGCTGATATGCTTTTTGAAATTGTAGATGAAAATTTTCCTGAGCAATTTGGAATTATACATTCGAATAAGTCTCAAAATTACCGTTTTAATGCTTTGCGAAATTTTCAAAATGAAACTCACAGAGGATTGATTGCTACAGATTTAGTTTCGCGTGGATTAGATATTTCAGATGTAACACATGTCATTAATTTTGATATGCCCGAAGAACCAACGAATTATATTCATCGTATTGGACGAACAGGTCGTGCAGATAAAGATGGTATTGCAATATCTTTCGTTACTCCTTTTGACGAAGAAAATAAAAACAATATCGAGGATTTAATGAAAATGTCTATTGTAATTAATGAACTTCCAGAGTCTTTTGAAGAATCCGAAATCCTGCTAGAATCTGAAAAACCAGTAATTCCGGGTGTTAATTATATGCCGGAAGCTACAATTAAAAATTCGAAAGGTGCGTTCCATGAAAAAATAGATAAAAACAAAAAAGTGAATCTTGGTGGTTCTTACAAACGTTCCATAAAAGACAAATACAAAAAAAGACAAACACGTGGCCAAAAGAAAGGAAATTCCAAAATCTAGTAGTAATGTTACACTTCAACTTCTTTTTTTATAAATAGAAAATATAAATGTCGCACATTCTTCTTTTTGATTCCGATTGTATTCTATGCAATAAATCCGTGCAATATATTATTAAACACGATTCAAATAAATTATTTCAATTTGCTTCCTTACAATCCAAGTTCGGACAAGAATTTCTTCAAGAAAATAAATTACCTCTGAATGTATATTCAACAGTAATTTATCTACAACAAAATAAAATATATACAAAATCCTCAGCCGCAATTCGTGCATTCGCAGCATTGAATATACTGTCTAAGATCTTTCTTATTCTATTAATTTTCCCGCGCCCAATCCGTGATTTCGTTTACGATGTAATAGCAAAAAACAGAAAACATTTTTTCAAAAACCAAACATCTTGTCTCATTCCCAGCGAAGAACTCAAAAAACGAATGTTATAATTGATACCTCCTTAAAATCAATCGTAATAAATCTTTAATCTGTCAATCTGCAATCTTTCAATTACATCAACTCCCAAGCACTTTTATATCCTCCAACATGTTCCATATACTCCAAAAATTTACTATAAAATGGATCTTGTCCGATCGTAGAACTATCTCCTATAACAAAAAGTTGTTCCTTAGCACGTGTTAATGCGACATTCATTCTGCGGTAATCTTTTAAAAAACCAATAATTGCATCAACGTTTGAACGAACCAAGGAAAGTAAGATGATTTCTTTTTCTTGTCCTTGAAAACTGTCAATAGTACTTATCAATATTCCTGTAGGTAATAGTTCTTTCGCTAATTGTATTTGTCCAGAATAAGGTGAGATAAACGCAATCGAGGAATGGTCTAACTTTTCTAGTTCAATAATTTTCTGAACGATTGACAATTCGCCTTCATTCATTAAACTGTTTCCGTCTGAGCCCGACTGTTCATCAAAACCAGTACCCGCGGTATCATAATATGTAATGTGTTGATTAATATCTTTTTGATTTTCTGGTGTTTGTAAAGCTGAATGATAGAAATAGTTACTCGAAAAATCGGCAATAGATTTACGCATCCTGTATTGTGTATCTAAAAAATAAACATCTTTACAATGCTTAATACTGTGTTCTAAAATAGAAATGGAAAGTCCTTGTTTTTCTGCAGATTGAGACAATACGGTCGGTGGAAGTTGGAATGGATCACCTGCCAATACCCATGTTTTTGAAAGTGGGAAAACAATCCAAGCCAATGCTTCAATCGCTTGTCCAGCTTCATCTATCACTAATGTGTCAAAATGCGCGGTTTTAGGCAAAAAGTCGGCAAGTCCAATTGGCGTTCCTAAAATAACTTCTGATTGATCAAATAATTTTGCGTCAAAATAATTTCGGATATCTCTAATTTCTTTACGAATACTTTTTACTTCTTTCAATAACAATCCGCGTTGTTCACGTTCATCACGTCCAAAATTCCGTTTGTATTGATAAGACATTCTGCGTAATTCCTCCGCACGAATTTTTAATTTTTTGATTTCTTTATGTTCTTTTGCGCCCTCCATTTTACCTTCAGGTGTATAGGGAAAAATCACATCATCCACTTTGAGAGAATTACCTACGCGTAAAATCTTTACACCTTGAATTACCAATCCTTTTGCAATATTGTCAACAGCTGTGTTGCTAGGAGCAGTAACAAGAATTCGTTTTCCTTGCTGAATTAATTGGAGTATTCCTTCAATTAAAGTAGTCGTTTTTCCTGTTCCTGGAGGTCCATGGAGTATTATAAGAGATTCATTTTCAAGTATCGCTTTTACAGCCTGTTCCTGGCTAGCATTTAACGTTTGATTCTTGAATTCTATTTTTTTCTTTAAAAGTAAATCTTGACTGAAATATTCTGTACCATGAATTTTAGTGAAAATTTCATCTACCGATTTATGTTGTTGGATCTCTTTTACTGCGGCTAACATCATTTCACTTGTACGATGATCCGGTGCTAGTTTTACACCAACTCCTTTCTCCTCGATCCAGTCTGGAAAATCTGACGCGAATAATCGAAATTCACCTTTCTGCCCTTCCATACCAAGTGATGTACCTTTTATAGGAGTTTCTCCCTCTAAAAAACACTCAATCGCCACATTATCTCGGAAATTAGATGTGTCAGTTGTATACGGTAATTTAAAAGATATCTCAGGGTAATCTGCATATCCAAAACTTTTTCGAACTACAGTAATAGGATGTAATACTAAACCATCTACTTTCAACTGTTTTAATCCCGATTTCGGATCTAGTGTATAACGGTTTTCTTGCTCTTTCATTTCTAAGGAAATCAATGAAAGTAATTGCTGTTGATGTGGATGTAATTCGTTCATGTGGTAAAAGTAGAAAGTAGAAAGTAGAAAGTGGGCATAATCTATAAAAAGGATGATTTTTTAATTTTATATCTCTTACTTTAACCTTGAAATTTTGAATTTTAACTTCAAAATTTCAAGGTTAATTTTCATATTTTCCATTTATTTTTTGTATTTTTGAATACATTAAATTAATTGTTAATCATGGTTTTAAGGAGTTTTTTGTTGTCAGAATTATTGGAGTCAATTGATGATAATCCTATTACTGCGATTTTAGGTCCGCGTCAATGTGGTAAAACAACACTTTCTAAAGCAATTACACACCCTGATTTTACGTTGCATTATTTTGATTTAGAAGACCCTAGAGATGCTTTTTTATTTGAACAACCAATGTTGGCTTTAGAAGCATTAACAGGAATAATTGTAATTGATGAGATTCAATTGAAGCCCGCTTTGTTTTCCTTACTTCGGGTACTTGCAGATAAAAAAAGAAAGGATACCCGATTTGTAATTTTGGGAAGTGCTTCCCCTTCGTTGATTAAGGGTGCTTCAGAATCGTTAGCGGGTAGGATTCATTTCATTGACATGGTAGGTTTTACGTTAGCGGAACTTGGTTCGGATGCACAACAAAATTTATGGATGCGTGGAGGATTTCCTTTATCTTACCTAGCGAATTCGGAAACGAAAAGTATCAATTGGCGCAATAATTTTATTCGTACTTTTTTAGAAAGAGATATACCACAACTTGGTATAAATATACCAACGGAAAGACTTCGAAAGTTTTGGTATATGCTTGCACATTATCATGGGAATATTTTGAATACCTCCGAAATTGGAAAATCGTTAGGGTTGTCAAGTCATACAATTCAATATTATTTAGATATTTTGTCAGGAACCTATATGATTTATTTGCAACAACCATGGTTTGAAAACATTTCAAAAAGACAGGTGAAATCGCCTAAATTATTTATTAGGGATACAGGATTGTTACATGCATTATTAGGTTTAAATGAAAAACAATTAGTTACCCATCCTAAAATAGGAGCGTCATGGGAAGGTTTTGTGATTGAACAATTGAAAAGTCAATTCAAGGACGATGAAATGTTTTTTTGGAATACCCATGGTGGAGCAGAATTAGATGTACTATTAATTAGGGGAGGGATGCGCATTGGTTTCGAAATTAAATATAGTGATTCCCCTAATTTATCCAGAGGTTCCTATTCTGCGATGGAAGATTTACAATTAGATCATTTATATGTCATCGTTCCTACTTCTAGAACGTATCCTTTAAAAGATAAGATAACAGTAACTTCCTTAAAAGAGTTAATCCATCTATCTATATAATAAACAAAAAAAACGTTCATGAAATTAATCAAGAACGTTTAGTATTTATCTACTAGTCTTAAATCTAGAAATTAAGCATCAATCTTAGCGTATTTCGCGTTTTTCTCAATGAATTCACGTCTTGGCGGAACTTCGTCGCCCATCAACATGGAGAAAATTTGATCACATTCAGCTGCGTTTTCGATCGTAACTTGGCGAAGTGTGCGTTGTTCAGGATTCATAGTTGTTTCCCAAAGTTGAATAGCATTCATCTCACCAAGACCTTTATATCGTTGTACATTAACAGAAGATTCCGTACCTGCTCCTTTTAATTCTTGAATTAATGCATCACGTTGATCTTCGTTCCAAGCGTAATCAGAACGTTGTCCTTTTTTTACTTGGTATAAAGGTGGAGTTGCAATATAGATATATCCGTTTTCAATCAACTCTTTCATGTAACGGAATAAGAATGTTAAAATCAACGTTTCGATATGTGAACCATCGACATCGGCATCACACATGATGATAATCTTGTGGTATCTTAATTTCTCTAAATTCAATGCTTTGGAATCATCCTCTGTTCCAATACGAACCCCTAAAGCAGTGTAAATGTTTTTAATCTCCTCATTTTCGAAGATTTTATGTTGCATCGCTTTCTCAACATTCAAAATCTTACCACGTAAAGGCATAATTGCTTGAAAATGTCTATCGCGACCCATTTTTGCAGTTCCTCCTGCCGAATCTCCCTCGACAAAGTAGATTTCACACATTGCAGGATCTTTCTCAGAGCAATCCGCTAATTTACCTGGCAGACCTGAACCAGTAAGTACATTTTTACGCTGAACCATCTCACGTGCCTTACGAGCAGCATGACGTGCACGCGCAGCCAATAATACTTTTTCAACGATTAGTTTAGCTTCCGCTGGATGTTCCTCTAAATAAATAGAAAGCATTTCAGAAACCCCTTGAGAAACAGGAGCAGTTACCTCACGGTTACCCAATTTTGTTTTAGTCTGACCTTCAAATTGAGGCTCTTGTACTTTTACAGAAACAACCGCAGTCAATCCTTCACGGAAATCATCCCCGTCAATTTCAATTTTTTCTTTTGCTAATATTCCAGAATCTGTTGCGTATTTTTTCAAAGTGTTTGTAAGTCCACGACGGAAACCAGATAGGTGAGTACCTCCTTCATGCGTATTTATGTTATTTACATACGCTTGAATGTTTTCTGTATAAGAAGTGTTGTAGGTTAATGCAACTTCTACTGGAATCCCTTCACGTTCGCCCTCAAAATAGATAACATCTGAAATTAACGCTTCTCTATTTCTGTCTAAATATTGTGCAAATTCTTTTAATCCTCCTTCAGAAAAGAATTTATTAGAAATCGGTAAGCCTTTTTCATCAAAATTACGTAAGTCTGTTAAATAAATAGTAATCCCTTTATTCAAGAATGCCAATTCACGTAAACGAGCAGCAATTGTATCGTAATTATAGGTTGTAAATTCAAAAATGGTTCCGTCTGGTTTGAAAGTTACTTGTGTTCCATGTTCTTTAGACTCACCAATAACGCGAACATCATACAATGGTTTACCAATTGAATACTCTTGTTCGAAAATCTGACCATCGCGATGAACTTCTGCACGTAAATGCGTAGATAATGCATTAACACAAGATACACCAACACCGTGTAATCCTCCAGAAACTTTGTACGTATCCTTGTCGAATTTACCACCGGCATGTAATACCGTCATAACAATTTCTAATGCAGATTTTTTCTCTTTTGCAGTTAAACCAGTTGGGATACCACGTCCATTATCTTTAACTGTTATGGAATTATCTTCGTTGATTAATACGTTTATCGTATCACAGTGTCCTGCTAAAGCCTCATCAATGGAGTTGTCAACTACTTCATATACTAAATGATGTAAACCTTTGATTCCTACATCACCAATGTACATCGCTGGTCTTTTTCTTACCGCCTCTAATCCTTCTAATACTTGGATATTATCCGCTGAATAGTCGTTTACTTTTAAATCTTCACTCATAGTTTTTCCTTTGGAAATAATTCGTTTTTGATAGAAAACAAATATAAGGAAAAGTCAAGAAATAGTGAGGTGAAAATAGTGGAGGAGGAAGGGTATTTATTAACAAAAAAGGAAGGTAAATGTTGAAAAATTACTTCCCTCTAATCCATTCTACAATGCTCTCATCCATTGGTTTAACACGAGGACTTACAACACGTACTAACTTCCCTTGTTCGTTGATTAAATATTTTTGAAAATTCCACTTTACTTCATTATCTTCTAATCCATTTTTAGACTTAATGGTCAAGAATTGATACAATGGTTCAATAGAGTCACCTTTTACCCTAATTTTAGCCATCATTGGAAATGTGACACCATAATTTTTTACACAAAATGATTTAATCTCATTGTTAGATCCCGGATCTTGTTGGTAAAAATCGTTCGAAGGAAAACCAACTATAACAAAATTACTATCTTTAAAATGAGTGTATAACTTTTGAAGTTGCTCAAATTGTGGTGTTAACCCACATTTTGAAGCGGTATTAACAATCATTACTTTTTTACCTTTTAAAGTTGCTAAGTCAAATGTCTGACCTTCAATATCACTCACCTTAAAATCATAAATAGTTTGTGCTTGTGAATTTATTACAATAAATAAACTCATTAAAAATAAACTCAATAATAAAACAAGTTTTTTCATTTCGATCGTTTTAGTTAACAACAAATATAATCTTAAATTGTAACAAAATTATTAAATTATCGTTTAACTTATTTATGAAAATGTTTACTACGTTTATTCTTTGCTTGTGGATTTTAAACACTTTTACGCAAGTGAAAATGGACGGGATTTGGCAAGGAGTTATGCTGCGCGATGGTGCTAAAATTTCTGAATCAACTATTCTTTTTCTAGAAGTAGTAACTGCAGATAATAATTTAACTGGTCGAACGCGTGAAGAAGTGACTAAGTCAGATTGTTACATGATTCAAAAAATCAAAGGAACCATCCTAGATAGTGTTACAATCAAGTTCAAGCAATACGTTACTGAAAAGAAAAAAACGACGCCGAAAAATTCGTGGATTCCATTTGAGGCAAAACTTTCTTTTGACACCATTACTGGGTATTTGTCTGGAACATATACACAATTAGCAGGACGAAAAACAGGTGGGAAAATTACCATGTACCGCTCGAATGCTGAATTTTCAAATACAGAAATGATTATGTTGCATCAAAGTTGGAGAGATGTATTTATTCAAGATCTAAATCAAAAACGTAAAGCACCTGCAATTCGTGAGTGGGAACGTAAAAACTTTGTCTTTGAACCGATCTATTTTGATTACGATAAAGACAGTTTAAAAGTAGAATACCATGCATATCTCAAAGAAATGGTTCGTGTGGTTCTAGACCATACAGATTTACGTATAAAAATTACAGGACATACAGATGCAGATGGATCGAATGTTTATAATAAAGATCTTTCCGAGCGTAGAGCAAAATCAATTCAAGACTTTTTTGTCAAATGTGGTTTGCCGCCGCATAAGGTTGTTACGGATTTTAAAGGGGAAGAAGAACCTGTCGATAATAACAAGACAGACAATGGAAAACAACGAAATCGAAGGGTGGATTTTACGTTTATTTAAATAATTTAAAAATAAGGTAAATCTCCTTTTTCTAAAACGGGGACTTTAAAAAAGATGCCTGGAGCAAAATAATTCGTAGCGTTTATACGTCGATAACGCATATCTACACCAAGAAATATAGCAGCCCATGCGGAACCTTGGAAACCTAGGGTCTGTGTATCTCTTGTTAATTCTAGTACGGGACCCGCAGATAACCCCAAAATTGCACCAGCTTGTAATTCGCTGTATATACGACATCTATCTTTCTCAAATTCAAATCCAAAATCAGCACCAAATGGGATACTTGTATTACTAAAAGTCCAAGCGGATGCTTCTAATCCACCACTAAAACGATGTTGACCATTCCCAAAATTGAAATTAAATTTTGGTCCGACAAACACCAATAAATTAGAAAATTGTGCTTTAAGTTGCAAACTAAACAACATTAAAATTATAATAACTATGCTTTTCATAAAATATCTAATATTAATAAACTATTTTTCATTCTCGTTACTAGTCACCCCCTTCAACCATTCTAAGGTCTTCGCTTCCTCACTTCCTTCTTCCGCTTCATATTGATATTCCCAATTTGCCATTGGTGGCAAGGACATCAAAATGGACTCTGTTCTACCACCAGAAAACAAACCAAATTTTGTTCCTCTGTCATTAACCAAGTTAAATTCTACATACCTTCCACGACGTAAATTTCTCCAAGTAAGGTGGTGCGGTTCAATTTCTTTATTTCGTCCTAAAACCGCTTGTTCAGAATAAATAGATTCAAAGGAACTAGCTAATTCAGAACAATATGCAAATAATTGTTCTTTAGATAAATTGGTGTTGTTTTCGGATAAATGATCAAAGAAAATTCCTCCAATACCGCGTGATTCATTGCGGTGGGGTATGTGAAAATAGGTGTCAGCCCAAGCTTTATGTTTCTCATAAAAATTAACGTCATACTTATCGCAGATCGTTTTTAAACGCTGATGAAACAGCTTTGCTTGTGCAGGAATTACATAGTGTGGTGTTAAGTCAATTCCTCCACCAAACCAATAGGTTCCATTATCTAATTCAAAATAACGAACATTCATGTGAATAATCGGAACATGCGGATTATGTGGGTGTAAAACAATGGAAACTCCAGTAGCGAAAAAAGATTCTCCTTCCAATTGTAATTGCGATTTCATAGCTCGAGAAACCTCTCCATGTACTTCAGAAAAGGCAACTCCACCTTTTTCTAATAAATCTCCATCTTTAATTACGCGGGTTAATCCGCCGCCGCCTTCCAGTCTTTCCCAATTATCGGAAGAAAAAGTAGATTTTCCATCTAACTTTTCTAAATCTGCACAAATCGAAGCTTGTAATGCTTTGTAGGTAGATGCAATTGTTTCTTTAGTCATTGATTTCTCCAACTTTTACGATCTTGTAATCGTCTTGTTTTAAGATGTAAGATGCTCTATTTTCAAATCCATTTCCTTCTTTAAATGGAATAGGATTAATGATATTCATAACACCGTCACCAGGTTTTTGTTCTAATAGAATCTTTTTCGCGAAATACATTGTAACGTCAAAACCTTGTACAGCATATTTTGTTAACGCAGTATTATATTTTTTACGGTATAATTTCTTTAATTTCCCTGTTTCTTCACTTGAAATATCGAAATCTACAGACGAAGCATAATGAAAATTTAAACGATTTTTTGCTTCTGCTGAAATATCATCAAAATTCACCCAGTCTTTAGTACCGATTAATGTAATTATTGGCGATTTAGGCTTAATACTCCAAGCAGATAATAGGTCTGTCATACTAGTTGCGAATGCTCTATCACGAGAAAGAACAACAAAAACAGCATTTTTACCTTTTTTTAGGTGTGTTGCAATATCTTTTTCTTGTATTTCAATAAGTTTTCTAGTTCCTAAACCCAGGTAAGAAGCTCTAAATGCTTGGTATAAATCCTCGTCTTTTAAGCCCACTTTCACAAGGTAAACTTGTTCCGCAATATAGTTACGCTGAATGAATTTAGCCATATTTTTCAATAAGGTAATTTCAGATGCGACTGCATTTGTTACAAGAGTGTTTTCTTTTAAAATCGCTGTTGTAGCAACGATGGGACTAACTAATTGTATGTTGTTTAATTTACAAAATTTTGCTGTTAATTCTAAGTTCTCCCCATTAAACGGCCCGATAATTAACTCTGAATTCAACACATCTGTCTGTCTTAATAGTAGGCTAACAGTTGTTGAATCACTTCCAGCATCTAAGACCACTACTTTTCCTTGATAACCAAGAGATATTAAAGAATCGATTGCAATTTGAGCTCCCATATAAAATTCGGTAGCAATCGCTGAGGTTGGATCATTTTGTTTTTCTGTATTAAATGGCAGTAAGAACGTTAATGCATGTGTTCGAACTTTTAAAGTAGTGTCTAAAATGGCATTATTTTCTGAAAGTGGATTAGTAATAGAATCAATTTGACGAACAACTACATCCTCAACTTTTTTAGGATAAATAGGAACGCGTAAAGTCATACCAGGTTTTAATTGACTAGAAGAAATATTATTGTTCAGTTTAGAAAGTTCATCTACAGTCACCATAAACCTTTTAGAAATATTATACAAAGTCTCGTGGTCTAATACTTTATGCACAATAATGGTGTCAGGTTTTTTGGTTGGCTTTGGATTTTCTAACAAATCAATTGGTTTGTTTCCCGGTATATTAATCGTTTGACCTGCAATTAAATCTTTTGTTAATCCAGGATTAGCGCTGATTAATTGTTGCTCACTGATCGAAAATTTCTTTAAAACACTATAAAAAGTTTCTCCTTCTCGGATAGAATACGAAAAAGATTTCACACCATTTTCTAACCCTTTTTTTGCTGTAATAGGAACATATAATTTTTGACCTTCTCTAACTCCCTTTGCTGTTTCTGGATTTAGTAAAGCAACTTCATCAATAGGAACGTTAATTTCTTTACAAACAGAAAATAAAGTCCCACCTTTTTTTACAGTGTATGTGTAGCATTTTTTACCATCTTTGGTAACTACATCTTTATCATTCAATTGTCCGAAAACTGTAATCGAAAGAAAAACTAATAATAAGGTAAAAAAATGTTTCATACTACTTTCTAATTATTGAACTATCCAACTCAGCTAAAACTCAGGTCTCCTCGTCACTCTTCCCTCTAAAGTTCCTGAGGCTCTCGACGGTTCCTGAGGCTCTCGAAGGACCGTTACCCTAATCTTACTCCCATTCAATCGTTGCAGGTGGTTTTGAACTGATATCGTATGTTACGCGATTTATTCCTTTCACCTGATTGATAATTCGGTTGGAAATTTTTGCTAAAAATTCGTAAGGTAAATGACACCAGTCTGCCGTCATACCATCGGTAGAGGATACTGCACGTAATGCAACTGCATTTTCATAGGTACGTTCGTCTCCCATGACACCAACAGATTGAACTGGTAAGAAAATAGCACCTGCTTGCCATACTTGGTCATATAGTCCATCTTCTTTCAAACCATTGATAAACAAGGAATCAACCTCTTGTAAAATGCGAACTTTTTCTGCAGTTACTTCGCCTAAAATTCGAATACCTAATCCAGGACCTGGAAATGGATGTCTACCCAAAATTGTAGGTGCAATATCTAAAGATTTACCTACGCGTCTAACTTCATCTTTGAATAATAATCGCAATGGTTCTACAACCTGTAATTTCATGTAATCTGGTAAACCTCCTACGTTATGGTGTGATTTAATCGTTTGAGATGGACCACCGTTAACAGAAACAGATTCAATTACATCAGGATAAATAGTACCTTGACCTAACCATTTGGCATCTGTAACTAATTTAGATTCTTCATCAAAAACATCAATAAAAACTTTACCAATTGCTTTACGTTTTAATTCAGGATCGGTTAATCCTTTAAGCGCTGCGTAGAATTTTTCAGATGCATCTACACCTTTTACGTTTAATCCCATTCCTTTGTAGGAATCTAATACCGAATTAAATTCATCTTTGCGTAACAATCCATTATCAACAAATATACAATGCAAGTTTGTACCAATTGCTTTGTGAAGTAATACTGCTGCTACAGAAGAATCTACACCACCAGATAAACCTAAAATAACTTTATCTGTACCGATTTTATCCTGCAAATCTTTTACCGTAGACTCTACAAAAGAATCAGGAGTCCAAGATTGGTCGCAATGACAAATGTCTACTATGAAGTTTTTTAATAAAATAGTTCCTTCCAAGGAATGATAAACTTCTGGATGAAATTGAATACCATACGTTTGTTCATCTTCTATGTAGTAACCAGCAACCGCTACATCTTCCGTACTTGCGATAATTTTAAAATGCGATGGTATTATTTTAATAGTGTCTCCGTGCGACATCCAAACCTGTGAACCATTCGTCATACCTTTGGTTAACTCATGGGATGTATCTACATAAGATAGATTTGCTCTTCCATACTCTCGTATGGTAGAAGGTAATACTTCCCCACCAAAATTTTCTGCTAAATATTGAGCACCGAAACATACGCCTAATAATGGGAATTTACCTTTTATTTCAGATAAATCTGGAGTAGGTGCCTGTGGATCTCTTGTAGAGAATGGACTTCCGGATAATACTACCCCTTTGATGTTGGAAGTTAAGGTAGGAATTTTATTCCAAGGATGAATTTCACAATATACGTTCAATTCTCTTACTCGTCTCGCAATTAACTGAGTGTATTGCGATCCAAAATCAATAATTAATATCATTTCTTGCATAATGCAAATATAAGGGATTTAGATAGAAATAGACAAAAGTCTTAAAGATAAAAGACAAAAGCAATCTTAAATTCTACTTCCTGAGACACTCAACGATTCCTGTGGTTCTTAACAGATCCTGAGGTTCTCGAAGGAACGTCACTATTATCTCACATATGGTTTGGCAAATTCAATCAATTTCTCGGCAGATTGATATCCCATTGTTCTTCCAATGATTTCTCCTTTGTTATTCAATATTAATAGAGTAGGATAAGCTGAAATTTGAAAGGCTGGAGCTAAAGCAACTCCTTCTCCTTTTTCCATATCCATAGCTACATTAATAAATTTTTTATTGAAAAAATCTCCAGCTGTTTTAGTGGTGAAGACATCTTTTTTAAGCATTTTGCATGGACCACACCAACTCGCATAAGCGTCAAAAAAGATGTTTTTCTTTTCTTTTTTTGCTTTAGCACATATTTCTGCGAAAGTACCTTCTGTAAAAATTATCCCCAAATTTTCAAATTGAACAGTTGTACTTTTAACTTTTTGCTGTGTGAAACTATATATTGCAAAAAATGTTACTACACCAATTCCAAGTGCTACTAGTTGTTTTTTCATAGTTTCAGTTTTAAAATTATTTATCATAATGATACTAAGGATTTAATAATTAATCTACTAAATTAAATAAATAATCAAAACAATCTACGCAAACAATAACCTAAACTTATCTTATAATGAACTAATTGTTATTTTATTATTAGTATTTCTAAATGTTTCTAAATCATCTTTTATTTTAATATAGATTTGGAAAAAATAGTGTTATAATGAGTTTTATTTTATTTAAATTATTCAAATCATATAATAAAGTGTTCTACGATTTATTTGAACAATCCAGTATACAACTAAAAGTTATTTCTAATCTTTTGAGTTTATTAGTAAATGAAAATGATTTTAATCAACGTTTAAAAATTGGACAAGATTTGGTTTTAGCTGGAAAAAAAAGTGAATTGATCGCACATCATATTTTTGTTCAATTAAGTAAAAATTATGTAACACCCTTTGATAGAGAAGATATTTATGGTCTAGCAAAGTCGATAGAGAATATTGGCGATTATATGGTAATAACTGGCAAAAAAATTAATTTATATAAATTAGCTTCAAAAGACCTAAGTCTTGAAATTATGGTTCAATCGGTTGTTTTGGCGGTTGAAGCTGTATCGAATGGATTACTCGAGTTAAGAAATTTTAAGAAAGGGAAGCTAATTATAGAATCTATCATAAAAATAAATGAAATAAGTGAAGTGTCTATAAATAATTTCTACCAATGTCTAGATTCTCTTTTTGAAGAAGAAGAAAATATCAAAGTGATAATTAAACGAAGAGAGATTTATCAAATATTAGAAACAATTACTGAAAAATGTAAACAGTCAGGAGTGTTTTTAGAGTCTATTGTTATAAAATATGCCTAAAAAAAATTCTTTTTCCAATTAATATGAAAGTAAATAGTTGGTTAATGTTATTTTTTCGTT
>Ga0114962_10001125_pt1 | contig 23304 bp, 26 predicted proteins | sample C_130820_MF_Meta_FD_87017 | JGI IMG/M metagenome (GOLD analysis project Ga0114962, IMG submission 87017) | Freshwater microbial communities from Lake Croche, Canada to study carbon cycling - C_130820_MF_MetaG | ecosystem: Environmental > Aquatic > Freshwater > Lake | place: Lake Croche, Canada... | reverse complement strand
TATTTTTTTGTATTTTTTTGTATTTTTTTGTATTTTTTTGTATAAATTTACTTAAGTATTATTTATTTGAAAAGTCACTGAGTTGGATTTTGATAGTTGTTTTGGCGGAATGCTTGTCACATTTGTTGGCGAATACGATATATTATTTATTACAGTAATTGTGTATACACCTGAAATCAAATTATTTGGTATTATAAATGTAATTAAATTTGATGAAAAAAAACTAATTTGTACATTTGTGCTTCCTATATTTACAAAAGTTGAACCATTTGGAAAAAAATTATTTCCATATACATAAACTTCTGTATAATTATTGTAATAACAACTATTTGGTGTTGTATGTAAAATAAATGGATAATAATTAATTGGTTTTTTTTTATATTTTATACATTTATCATTTTGTAAAATATTATTAGTTTTTGTAAAAATATTACTTGGTTTATTATGTGTTGGAACTGATGTCATTGTTATAATACTAATTTATTATTTTATTTTTCAAATTATATAGGTTCATCATCTTTTTCAAATTATATTTTTTTCAGCAAAATGAAATGCGAAATAACCCAATAAAGCACCTATAGAAGCACCAACTATTACTTGTAAAATAGTATGATGTTTATCAACTACTCTTTGTATCATTGTATTTAGTGAAATTAACAAAAACAATATTGACATTTTCATATTATGAAACACTAAATAATTATACAATGTAGAAAATACAACAGATTGTGAATGTCCTGATGGCATACCAAAAACATCATAAGGCATACCATTTTTAGTAACAAATCTTTCATTTTTCTTTAAAACCATCATAAATGTTTTGTCATCAATAGAAGGGCGTGGTTGTTTTATTAACAATTTTAATACAAAATTCAATAAAATACTAACAAATATAAAAATAAAATAGTAAAATTGAAATGTCTGTTTCTTTCTCATTAAAATCAAATTTGCTATTGTTAAAATTAATGGTCCAAACTCACCAAAACTTTGTAATACAGACAGCATATATATTAAATGATATTTAATATTGATACAAACAAGTAGCTATTAATGTTACACACCAATCAGCACCATTTAAATTTAAAATGTTACCTTTATCATCTAATAATTTTATAGCCATTCTGTCTATATTTACTGGACCAAAAAAAGTACGCTCATTATCTTGTAAAGAACCACTAAAATCTATTAATAAAGTGCCAGTTGAATCATTAATACCTTTTAAAGGTATTATAGCCATTATATCTGAATTTGTTGGAGCTTTTGCTCTATAATTTGTTATATTGTTATTATTTTTATTTATTTCATTTATCGTATAAATTTGAGATTGTGTTAAAGTTCTAGGAGCACTTGGCAATAACAATTGAGTTTTTGAGTAATCATTATTGTATTTACCCGCTATAAGCAATCCATCACTTGTATTAGAACCCTGTGCATTTAATAAAGAATTTACATTTGCAGAATTTACTATTTCTGTCAAGTTTGAATTTCCTGGCTCTAAACAAGTGTAAGGTAAATCTGGAGAATAATAGTTTGGTTTTTTTAATGTACTAGATAATTCAGTTATAGTGACTAAACCGTTATTAACTCTATTCTGATTATAATCATCAATCACTAAAATTAAATATTTTGTTCCATTCAAATCTACTACAGCCGCACCCGTATTACCATTTATATCTACATATAAATAAGGAACTCTAAAACCCATAACCCAACCTAATGATTGATTAAAATAATGAGAATTATTTATACAATTTGTATTACAAATTAAAGTAGCTGTAAAATCAAAAAATATTACTTTTGTTTTTGTATCTATATTAAAACTTAAATCTACACCTTCAAAATTATTGTTATAAGAACCTCCATATAATTTTAAAGTCAATTTACCATTTTTTGAATTATATGATGCTGGATTATTAATTGGGTCTGTAAATGTAAATCCAGCAACATTAAATACATTATTTAATTCTGTAACTAAATCTTTTGGACTATAGTTTCCAGGAGAAATTGTTATTGGTATATTGTAACTACCAAAATTTATCCAAAAACATGTATTATTATAAGCGGAATCAATAACATACCATGTATTTGGTATTTGATACGAATATAAATTTAAACTTAATGTATTATTTAAACGGTCTGATAAATCTAATGTATAATTTGTTGATATTGAATCTACACCACTATATTGTCTAAATTGACTATCTAAATTCACAAAACGATTTATTGTATTTTTTAAATTTGGATTTAAAGAATCTTGACGAACAGGAACATTATAATTATCAGATACACCTAATTGTTCTCGTGTCATTGGAACATGACCATCACCAAATATTTTTATTTTTTGTTTACGTTGTGTTATTTTATTTACTTCATTTTGATTAGGTTGCTTTAAATATTCATTTTCATAAATATCATCAACTTGTTTTTCACCTACTGGATATATCGCATCATTTTTATTATTACTATCATCTAATCCTTGATAATACTGTAATAATTGACTTTGAATATCTTTAAAAAAAGTAGATAATTTTGGGTCTGAATTCTTAAACTTTTCTATATAAGTATTTGTATTTTCTGTTATTTTTGTAGGGTCTAAATCATCCAAATTTACAATAGTCATTAACTCTGTTAAAGTATAACTTGATATATCAGTGTCTATTGTTGTCATAATATTTAATATAAATATTGTTTTTATAATAATATTTATACTTATTATTTTTTATTATGTTTCTAGAGATAATTTTACATGCCCAAGTTTTAGACCTTTTAACATTTCAAACGCCGAAGTTTTCAGCAAACCACATAAACATTTGCTTTTGGGATTCTATTGCTAAGGTCGTTATATTACACCCAGCGTTTGAAATGTTAAAAGGTGTAAATGAGAAAAGGTGTAAAATTGTAATTCATTTATTATATCTTCTTGTGATTGAAAGATTTATAAAAAAAAGTTTTATTTGATAAATTTTTTTGATAAAACAACAAATAATAGTAATTATTTTTTCAAAGGTGTAAAATGTTGAATAAAACATTTACTCAAATCTTTTTTAATATTTATATCCTTATTTTTATTCTTTTTCATTATTTTTTCTGTTATCATAGTAAATCCATAACCACGCTTTAAATGTGTTTTTTCTTTAAAAAGAATATATTCTATTACTTTTATTAATTCAATATTTATAGAAATTAACTTATCACGGTCTAAGTAATATTTACCAATATAGATATATCTGTTATAATCGCCATTTCTATATATACAATAATATTTATCTACAAATGTCTTATTTTTCAAAAGACCTATACCTTCTATTTCATTTTTCGTATTATTCATTTCAATAACAAATATAGTTGAATTCATACAAATTTTTGTAGTCATTTCAACTGGAGAACCATAAATACATTCAAACTTATTTTTCTCTCTATATTTCTTATTTTCATACCATGTATCTTGATTAAATCTAGTTGAAACAATTGTAATCATTTTATTTTGATTTGATAGAAAAAAACTAGTTATATTCAATTTTTATTTTTATTCATTAAAATAAATGAATAATTTTGAATGTTGTATTTGTGGTCCTGTTAAAAATTGTGGTCCATATTTGATGAAAGTTCTTGAAAATATAGAAAAAATTGGTTCTCTTTTCAAAGATTATTCAATTGTAATTTTTTATGATAAATCTAGTGATGATACATTAGAAAAATTAAATAATTATCAAAAAAAAAATTCAAAACTTAAATTTTTTTTGAATCCTAAACCATTATTTAAATTTCGTACTCATAACATTGCTTATGCTAGAAATAATTGTTTAGATTATATCCGTAAAAATAAATATAAATATCCATTTTTTATAATGATGGATTTTGATGATGTAAATTGTAAAAATATAAATGTTTCTATATTGCCTAAGTATTTTTCTGACAAGATAAATGACTGGGATGCTTTATCTTTTAACACTTCACCAAAATATTATGATATTTGGGGACTATCAATTTTTCCTTACTGTTTTAGTTATAATCATTTTGATAATAATGAAAATAATAATTATAATGTGATACAAAATTATGTTACAAATAAATTAAATAACTTACCAAAAGGAGAACTTTTACCATGTATATCATCTTTTAATGGATTTTCTATATACAAAACAGAAAAGTTTGTAAATTGTTATTATGATGGAAACATCAGACTTGATTTAATACCAAATAACTTTTTATTGGCACATTCTAAAGTAGCAAAATCACACTTTATGATAAAAAATTATGGACATATAAATGGAAAGTATGAAGATTGTGAGCATCGTGCGTTTCATGCAATGGCAATAACAAAAACAAATTCAAAAATTAAAATATCACCTGAAATTTTATTCAGTTAAAATTTTAGTTATATTTTTTATATTTTTAATATTTTTAATATTTATGAATAATATTATTATAATAAATAAAAAAAAATTAATAAAACAAATGTATCAACAAAAACTAATATTAAAAGAAATAAATAATAAAATTAAAGAAATAAATGAAAGACGTTCTAACTTAAATAAACAATTTGTATTAAAGCAAAAATATGATTCAGTTATACCATTAAAACTGTTTACGTGTTGGCATACAAAAGATTTACCTCCTTTTATGAAAAATAATGTTGAATATGTCAAACAATCCAATCCTAGATTTGAACACTATTTATTTGATGAAGATGAGTGCCGTAGTTTTATTTTAAATAATTTTGGTCATGATGTTTTTAATGCGTACAATAATCTAATACCTGATTCTTATAAAGCTGATTTATGGAGATATTGTATTTTGTATATTAATGGTGGCATATACTATGATATAAAATTCAGAAACATAAATAACTTTAAGTTTATAGCTTTAACTGAAAAAGAATTTTTTGTTAGAGATATTGAATATTCTGGAAAAGGTACTCTTACAGGATTGATTTCTGTAAAACCAAAAAATGAAATGATGTTTAAATGTATTCAACAAATTGTTGAAAATGTTAAAAATAAATATTATGGATATTCAACGTTAGAACCTACTGGTCCAATTTTATTAGGCTCTTTTTTTACTGAAGAAGAAAAAAATAATATGGAATTATATTTAGGTATTCTTAAAATTAATAATAATATTGATAAATTATGTGTGTATTATAATGATTTTGTTATATTAGATATTTACCCTGAATATAGATCAGAAAAACAAAATACTCATTATTCTGAATTTTGGAATAACAAAAATATTTATAAATAAATTATTTTAATTATATAAAATGATTAAAATTAATACAAAAGACGAATCACTAAAAGAAAAATTAAGTTATTTAAAATATAACAAAAGATATACTTATTTTAAACAAAACTATAATAGTATAATACCCCTTAAAATATATCAAACTTGGAATACAAAAAATTTAAATTCAAAGATGAAAGAACGTGTAGAAAGTTTAAAAAAACAAAACCCAAAATTTGAACATTTTTTATTTGATGACAATGATTGTAGAGAATTTATTAAAAATAATTTTAGAAAAGAAGTTTTAGATGCTTATGATAAATTAATTCCTGGTGCATATAAAGCAGATTTATGGCGTTATTGTATTTTATTTATTAATGGTGGAATATATCTTGATATAAAATTAGATTGTGTAAACGGTTTTAAATTAATAGAATTAACTGAAAATGAACATTTTGTAATTGATAGAATAAATGGGGCAGTATATAATGCTTTAATGAGTTGTAAAAAACTTAATCCTTTTTTATTAGCATCAATAAATCAAATTGTTGAAAATGTCCAAAATAATTATTATGGTGATACACCTTTGCATCCTACTGGTCCTTGTTTATTGGGTAATGTCATTATGAAATACAAATACAAATTAAATCTTGATATGATACATTCCAATTATGGTGGATATATTATTTATAAAAATATATTTGTTATATCTACTATTTATCCTGAATATTATGAATATTATGATTCAGACAGACTGTCAAATTATAATATGTTTTGGAAGAATAAAAGAATTTATAATTAGTTATAAACATTTCTATTGTGCCATAATTTAGAATAATTTTCTACTTTTGCGTATTTTGTTGATTCATTAATATATCCATAATAACTTCTTAAAACCATATATCCATTATAATTAATTATTCTATTATCATGAGAACCCAAAAGTAATTCATGATTCATATCAAAATTATTTTTTTCTTCTTTTGAAAAAAAATTTGCTAATAAACTAGGTCCTGTAATATCTAAACAATTAATACCATAATATTTGTTATTAACATTTTCTACGATTTTATTTATTGCTTTTAATAAAACAGGGTTGCTTGGCATAACCGCAATTAAAGCATTATATATATTATTACCACCAATATCTAAAACCCAATGTTCTTTTTCTGTCAGATTTATTAATTTAAATCCTTTTATTGGTATATATTTTACATCCAAATAAATACCTCCATATTTGTATAAAATACAATAACGCCATAAATCTGCTTTATATGCTCCTGGTATCAATTTATCGTAAGCATTTAATATATTTGAATCAAAATTTTGTTCAATAAAATAACGACAATCATTATCATCATATAAATTGTATATAAATTTAGGATTTACACGTCGCAAATTATTTACCGCATTAAACATCAATGGTGGTAAAATTTTTGAATGCCAAGTCTGAAAAATATTAGGTGGTATAATGATATTGTATATTTTCTTCATTGGATAAGGTATACAAATAATTTTTTGTTTTTGTTTTTTGTTTTCTTTATTTTTATTAACTATATTTTTCATACTATCCATTAAAATATTCATTATTATATAAATAAATATTTTATAATATTATTTTACATTATTTCTTCAAATTTTGTTTTCATGATTTTGTATCTTTCATTTTCTAATTTTTGTTCTAATAGTTTCAAAGGAGATAAAGATTCAAGAGCAACAATTCCCTTATCACAAAATAGATTCAAAAGAGATGCACTAAATCCTGATAACATTGAACAGTTTCCATCATTGGATAAGCTAGGAAAACCACTAGTAGATTTCAAATTCCAAAAAAGAATATGGGGTGCTTTAAAAGGAATACCATGAAGACGAAAACCAGCATCTTCATACATAATTTTTATAGATTCAAACAATTTTTCTTTGTTCTTTGAATCAAATGACTGGTCAATTTGCATGTCTGATAAAACAACAAGAACCATATCTTGAACATCTTCAGTAGTCATTTTATTTTGTATGATTGCGTCCAATATCATTTTCATAGCAGCATAGAAATTAGTATTCATCCCCCAATCAGCTTTTACAAGTGCTGAAACCATTGACACAAAACCATCGTAACCATCTAAATTAAGCCACTTTGGTATGGCACTAAATGTCATTATTCTCTTACCAATAAGAGATTTTTCAGCAATACGAATACCAAGAGCAACAGCCGCATGAAGTGGTTGTCCTTCCATAGATCCTGAAACATCTACCATTGGTATCATTTTTCCAAGACTATTAGTTTGTGTACTGTTATCTCTCCATTGAGAATTTAATAGTTCTTTTTCAAAATGATTATCAGAGTTATCAGTTAAATTAATAATATCAAGAGCTTGTTTCGTAAATGACACCATTCCTACACGTTTTCCTTTGACTTGTTTTTCACCACGCACAGCTTTTTCAATATGTTTAGAAAAATTTTTTGCACACAAAATTCTATCTTCTTCTTCTGAACGTGTAGTTCCATTATTATTTTTATTCATGAAAGCTTTTTTTTGCTTTGTAAAAGTGATTGATGTTACGTGATCAAAATTTATATCAGCCCAATTTTTACCACACTGTTTTATTTGTACAGTTTCAATACTGCGATTTAAATTAGCTATAAGTTTCCTGTAATAAGTTTTACATTTATTTTCAGCACGGCATATTTGTTCATCTGTTTTAGCAAATAACATAAACCCAGAAAAATAATTTAATGCTAACTTTCTAAAAAGCCACCCAAATTTTTTTGATTTTTCTCTAGGAATCCATTTTGCTACAAGTGATAAATTTTTTCCAGTTGTTTTCGTTATATTATCAATTTCATCAACATGAAGGTTTTCATTTATTAAATGAACACAATAATCAATAAGAGGATGAGAATGAGTACTTTCTTTTGACTTTACATAATTACAGAAATACTTCATATCTTTCCATGAACCATATGGATGTTCTTTAGATTTACACAAATTTATCAAACATTTCAAAGCAAAATACGCAAGTTGAGTATTAACATCATTATACCATCGGTATATCATCATATAAGTCAAATTATTTTCACCTTTACCTTCTGTAATATCTCTTGTACTACCAATAATACGATATAAAAGAGAAAGGTAATACAATTTTATCTCTTTTTTATTTTCATCTACTTCATTCTTAAAAGACATCAACGACATTAATAAATTATGTAACTTTTCATCCAATATTTGTAATTGTGTATTATCACACCTAACTAATTGAAAATCAAATTGAACGATTTGTTCACTCAAACTGTTTGACCAACTATATTCAATATGCCCTTTCTCGCCAAATTGTTTTGGTGTGTAATTGTCTAGAGCGTTAACGAGTGTTTCCATGTTGTGAATACTTATTATGTTATATTTTCTTTAAGTATATTTAAAAATTAGTTTTTTTACACTTACAAAAATGGTGTAAAAAGTATGTTTATCTTCTAATTGTTTTGTTTTTATTAGTATTTGATTTATTTTTAAAATAAACTTTTTTTGTAGAATTTAATTTTTTTGATAAATTATCATAATCTTTTTCATAATAAATAATAAATAAATTATTTAAATCTTGAAACATATTTATCGTTTTTTCAAAATAAATATCATCTATATTTTTTATTATTGATAAATACTCGGAATCCGTGTCAAAATTATTTAAACTCAACAAATTACATATATCAAGTGGTTCTAATAATATATTGTATTTTAATATAGACAATAATGAATATTTAATATTATTTATAAAAGTATTTCTTTTAAGTATTCCAATTATCTCATCTCTAGAAATAATATTTGGTTTATTCATAAAAAAAATTTCTTCTTTTATTTTTTCTATATTTTCATTTTTATTCACGTAAATAAAATATACTGTCAAATAATAAATATCATCTTTATAAAATTCTTGATATAACTTGTCTGATTTTTCAAATTCATTTATCCATGTTTCATCCAAATTTTTATACACTAAACTCATAATAATTTATTATTAAATACCTATATAATACATTATTAATTCAAACTTAAATATTAGTTATCATCAATTTGTATTATTCTTGTTTTTTCTTCTTCATACATTTTTTCTTCTTTTTCGTATTTTTCATCTAATTTCTCAAAATAATTATAATCATAGTTTGGAAAGCAAAACATATTTTCATACTCATCTTCGCCCCATGTTTTTATGTAATTTTCTTTTCTTTTCTCATAAAGCTCTGCTAATGCAAATAATACTGAAAACTCATTGTCTTCCACATCAACATGTTCAACATGTTCAACATGTTCAACATCATCATAAATAATTTTACCATAAGTATATTCAATTTTTCTACTATTTTTTTCAAATTTTATATTTACCCAACCAGGTAAAATTTCATTTTTGTCTAGTTCATACTTATTTGTTTTACTATTATTTATTTTTTTTAAATAATTTAACTTTACAACTGGTTCGTAATTTACTTTTTTTACATCATTAAAACTAGGAAATAATTCTGTATTATTTAACATATTCTTTAATTCTTCTTCTTTTTGTTTCTTTTTTTTCTCTTCTAAAAATATTCTATTCTCTTCTTCTTCTTTATTTCTTTGAATAAATCTATCATCATTGATTCTATTACCAAAACTTTTACTAGTTAAAAATGATGATGATTTGAATGAATTAACTATATTTTGTTTGTTTTGTTGTTCGTTTTTTTTTTCTTTTTCACGAACCTTTTCTACTTTATTATTTTGCTCTTTTTTGTTAGTAATATCGTTTAATAAAACACTAAATCTATTATTAGACATTTTAAGTAAGTATGTTTGTTTATTTATTTATTATATATTATACTAACTTTATACCATTTTACATTTTTAAATAATAAAAAATAAAAAGATATAAAGATAATAATTTATTAATAATTATCTCCTAATAGCAATAACTTATATTTTAGCCAAACCACAATGGACCAACTCAAAAAAAATAGAATATATATTTACAGGAGATAGCACTTACATTTATAACTAAAAATAAAAAAATATAATGTATCTATTACTTGGTTGTATTAGTTACATTAGTAAAATTTATCCGAACATATTTTAAACCTTTTCTCATGTAAAACACCCAAAATAAAATAAAATTGATATTTGTCTAAATATCATCTACATTTATTTCTTCTTCTTCAATTGTATAAATTTTTTTTTCACTTTTATTAGCATTCGCAGCTAACTGAATAATATTTTCATATTCACTAGTTTTTTCATCTGAAAATTCAAAATCTTTTGTGTCATATTTCTTTTCTTCAGTATCAAAAATATTCCAATTTAATTTAACTTTTGTCTTTAAATTTTCTTTATCTATTTCAGAATAAACTTCTAAAAGATCACATTGCTGTAATTTTTTAGCTTCCTCTTTGTTTTCATCCCATTCACGAAGTCCAACAAGAATTAAACTATTTATCGTAATAAGATTATCTCTTTTACCTCGTCCCCTAAACTTTCCACGAATATGACACAGCCTTATTTTTTTATCTATACATAAAACATGACACATACCATTTCCCAACATTTTTGTAACTTGAGCATAAACTTCTAAATCATCATTTGACAAGCGAAGAGCAAAACTTTGTCTACTGCTTGTAAATTTACGTGCTTGACCTTTTGTTTTACTTCCACCAGTTGTGTTTTTAACCATATTTGACTATTGTATTTATTTTATATTTATCTTTTTTAATGTTTCAATTTTATTTTTTATTTATACAATTAAAAAATAAAGTAAAACATCTTATTTTTTACATATAATTATTGTATAATGATAAACAATTTTGATTTTAACATTTACAATTATTCTATTAATGAACTTTTAAAATTTTTAGGATTAACTAAAGATTGTACTTATAACGATGTCATGAATTCACATCAAAATATGAGTAAAATTATTGAATCATCTGAAGATTATGATAATTCGTATAAAAAAAATATTAAATTTTTTATTGAACAAGCAAAAACTATCATTATTGACAAAATTATTAAAACTACTCAACAACAACAAGATATACTTGAAAATTATGATGAACATCAAAATAAAGAAATCAACAATAAAATTTCTACAACTTATGCTGGTAACACTTTCATACAAAATAAAGAAACTACCTCATTCAATAAAATTATTGATAGAGAGAAATATCTTGACCCTATTGAATCTTATCCCACAAACATATCAAGAAGTTATCTTAATAATGTCAAAAGAAAAACCATAATACAAACTGTAATACTTAATTCATTATATCGTTATGACTATAATAACTCTTTGTCATCTGATTTTAGTATTTTTTTACCTTATTATTTCAAAAATGTATTCTCAATACGATTGTCTTCTATTCAATTACCAAATGTAATTTATTGTATATCACAATCTAATCGTAATAATTCTATTTATATTGAAGAAGAAAACACAGGACTATACGGCATAATTGTTTTACCCGATGGAAATTATACTCCTGATAATTTTTGTTCAACACTTCAAACTTTAATTAAGAATTATTTAAACAGTGATATGCGTTTTTCAGTTACAGTAGATCCAGTTACATTTAAATTAACTATATCAAATAGTACAAATCCATTTACAATTAATTTTTTGAAAGATTATAAACAAATATTTAATACAACAACTGAATACGAATTATCAGATGAATACAAAACAGTTAATTGTGTAGATGTAGACGTAACAGAACTATATAAAAGACTTGGTTGGGTTATGGGATTTAGATTAACACAATATAGTGGTAAAATGTCTTATACTACAGAAGGTATATATAACGGAATTTTCTCAAATTATATATATTTTACAATGAATGATTATAATAATTCACAAACACAAAATATTATTGGTATGTTTTCACAAAGTCTTATTGTTGATAATATATTGGCAATGATTCCATTAAATCAAAGTATTGATTTTCCTACTATAAATTATAATATATGTTTTAACAGTGGTAATGATTATATTGAAAAAAAACGAGAATATTTTGGACCTGTTAATATACAAAAATTAAAATTTCAATTACTTAATCAATATGGTGAAGTAATAAATCTAAATAACATGGATTTTTCATTTTCTCTTGAATTTGAATGTGCGTATGATTGGTAATTTTTATTTTTCTTTATTTTAGACAATTATAAATTTATAAATTTATTAGTTTTTTATCTTTTATAAGTATATAATGACTGCGTGGAACGATTTTGTCGCAAAAATATATCATGAAAAACATGATAAAGATTCAACTTATACATTTAAACAAGCTTTAAAAGATGCTAGTGCTCGTAAAAAAGAAATGGGAACACCTAATCTTGCGATGGGTGTAAAAAAACCCACCAAAAAATCTAGAAAAGCTAGAAAATCTATGAAAAAAGGAATTATGAATATGATAGCTGGTAAGATGACTCGTCGTCGTCGCAGAATGAGACGTTAAATAGTATAAATAAATATAATTTTTACAATATTTATTTATGTATAAAATTAATAACAATCTATGTTTTCTTTTACTTCAATAAATAATTCAAGTAAATTTTTTTGTTTTACATTAATAAACTCTTTTAACTTATAATTAATATTATTATAATCTTTATTTTTATTACATTCTATTAAAAAGTCTTTATAATTTGAAAAATTTTTTAACATATCATTGTATAAATTTTCATTAGCACAATATATCATTTGTTTTAATAAATATGTCATAAATTTTGATGATATTTTATAAGGTGAATCTTTTAAATTAAATATTTTTATCATCTGAATTACTATGTTCAAAAATAAACTATTAAACTTAAATAATTCAATTTCAACAAGATAATCTTTATTCAATAAAATATACATAATAAAATTATCACAAAATGATAAAGTATTATCTTTAAATTTTTCTAAATAATATGTAAAATTTTTTTCTAATTTATTTTTATAATCTTCCTTTATCTTTTGAGAGAACAGTTTTAAAAATCGCAAATTATCCATATAACTTTTTATTATTTCAAACTTTTTATTAATTAAATCATTATAATTACAATTATTTTTTATCAAATAATTTACAATAAATAATAACATGTGTTTATTACCAAAATAATTCATATTATTAACTATTTTTTTAAAAAAAAATATTTTTTTTATAATTAAAGGATTATCATAATTATTATTACCAAACTCATCATTGTTTATATAAAGACATTTTTGAAAATTACTCAATATAGGAATAATACCCTTTTTTTTATCAACATTCATATTTTCATATGAAAAATCTATGTAAAAAAAATTGTTTAATGTCAAAAAATTAAAGTTTTCAATAAAATTGGAATACATGTTAATTAAATCATTACAAAAAAACAAATGACCACAAACTCCATCATATTCATCATATTCATTATTATCATTTATATCAATATTACTGAATAAACTATACAAAAAATTATAATAATTTGAATTAAATTTACGAAATTTTAAAACAACATATTCTTTGCTATTATCATTTAATTCTATTTTTTTTAATATTTTTTTATTTGCTTCGCATAATTTTATATTTTTACTTTCATATATCAAATTATAATAAATATTACCATTATAACCATAATATCTAGATAAAAAAAAAGTGTGATTAATTTTTTCACAAATTTCTATTTCATTTTCAATTAAAAAAGTTTTTTCAACTATTTTTGAAATAAAATTTTCTGAAGAAATATTTTGTTTTTCTTTAAATTTTACGCATTTCTCTAAAATATCTACATTTATATCATTATTCATATATTAAACATTAACAATTATTTATTTAGTAATTATCATAAAATATCTATTTTTGTAAGTTTTCTTAATTTTATTTTTTATCTCAGATACTTCTGACATATTACATTCTTTTACTAGTCTAGTCACTTCTTTTTTAAGTAAATCAATATGACTTTTACAAAACTCATTAAATCCTAATGAAGGTTTGTAATCAGGATTATTCGTACTAATTTTTATATGACTATCCATTTCGTTTAATAATAATGAATTTATGTTAATGTATTCTTTACGTTTTTTTTGTTTGTTTTTTTCAGTACTTTTTTTTCTTAAATAATAACGAGCACTTTTAAACATTTTATCAATAATATCACCTTCATAACCTAGTTCTAATAATCTAAATGTTTCTTTTTCTACCAATTCATTATTCTCAATCAACCATTCATTCCACGCTTTTTTAAAATCCTCTCTATAATCAAACTCGTGAATTTTCGCAAACTGATATAAATTATTCAAAACATCATTTGTAAATTTATATCTGTAAATGTTTATAGATATTTCATTACTATTATCATTGGACTCATCACATAAAATAACATCATTTCTGTTATTCTTCGTGGTAATTGAAAGTGAATCAATTCTATTATTATTCTTTCGCATAATATCATCATATAAATCATTATTAGTATGAATAATGTTAAATTCATTATTTGATTCATTAGTTTTCATTAATCTTTAGTTTTTTGTTTGTAAGAACAAATATACCACAACTTTGTATTTATTTATGATATTATTTTTTATTTCAATTTTTTTATCTTAATACTTAATTTATTGTAATATTTTTTATAATTTCAAAAACTAAATAAATGAATAAAACAAATTACAGATTTTATTACTTGTAAAAAATTTTTTGTAATGACAAATATGAAGGTTATTATTTTTTGGTGATAAAGTTACAATGTTAAGAAAAATGTGCTTTATCTGGTTGTGTTGATATAATTGATTATCATGTTTTTCATAAATAAAAAATTGAACTAAAATATAAATTTAATATATATTATACATAAATTAAATGAATAACTTTAATGATACAAATTTTGAAGATTATATTCGCCGTGCTGATCCTGTTAAAAGAGAAATATTAGTTAATAATGAATTTGATTCTTTTTATTCTGATTATCAAATTGAAAACGAATATGAAAAAGCTATTGAAGAAAGTTTATTAGAAGCCGAAAAATTTGATTTGGAACAAATAAATTTACTCTCTCAAATAAATCAACAAATTAAATTTGAGAGAGAACAACAATTTTCAAATATTTACATGCTTTTACACAAAGTAGCAAAAATTGATAAAAATACAAAAGACATTTTTGAAATGATAGAACCTATTATCAAAAATTATATTGATGGTGTAATTCAAAAATGCGAACTAGATAAAGAAACACATACCATAGTTTTCAAAATACTTAATTCTTTACGACTTACAAAACTAGATAAAGAACTTTTAGAAAAAATTCTTATTTGTTACTAATATACATAATAAATTCATTTACACTATTGTAATAAATTCTGTAATGATTTTGTAATAAATAAAAAAATTGAATATAAAAAGATTTATTATTATTATTTTAAAATAAAATGGACATATCAAACAAACTTTCTCAAATTAATTTTGAAATTCCAGAATTAGTATTTACTTATTCAGAGGATAAACAAAACGAAATTGCTGAATATCTAAAAAATATGAACGAAACACAAAAAAAAGCTTATTTTATTGCGAAAAATCATCTTGGTTCATCTTTTAATATTTATAAAAGTAATGGTTTCAAAGAATGGAAAAAAAAAAAAGCTAATTAATTTAATCTTTTACAAGATTTATTTCTATATTTACGTGTTCTATTGCCACCACTTGGAACAACAGAATTAATTGGATTTGAATTTTTAAAATCTGATATAGACTTTTCAGTTCTTTCTGCTATTTTTTTACCAATATTTTTTGATTCTTTAAATTTTTTTAATTCATGTGAAAAATTTAAACTTGTTTTTCCTATTAAATCAGAGACAGCTTCAGTAGTTTCAGAGGCTGCTTCTGCTACAGATGCTGTTGCTTTTGAAGCATCATTTATGACTTTACCTAATTCTATCACCGCACCAAAACCTGGAACAGCTGCCATTAAATCCGTACCAACTTTTACTGCTCCTGATGCTATACCTGCGGTTGCTTTAGTCGCTGATTCATTTATTTTTTCTAATGCGGTGTCAATTGGTTTATCTAGTGCTTTGAGTGAAATTTCAGCTATATCTGCAGCATTTTTTAATGTAGTTGTTAATTTTTTTTTGTAATTTGGATTATCAAATGGTTCATTAAATGAATTCATCAAATTTTCTGTAATTTCTTTAGTATTTGTTGCAAGAACATTAAGTTTGTTTTTTACCATATCACTACCTAATACACTATTAACACCTTCTATAACATTTTCTGTACTTTTACTTACTAAATTAGTAGCATTTGATGCTAATTTGTTTATACCATTATCAATCTGAGACAGTTGATTACTTTTTTTAATTGGTTCTGCTCCTAATAAAAGTAATCCTTTATCGTATATATATTTTCCAGCATCAGATGCTAAATCAGTTGTTTTTTCTTGAATTACATCAAATACACCAACCCTTTCTTCTGAACCATTTGATATTTTAGATTTTGGTGGAGATTCACCACCATAATAATTTTTATTATTTTTTTTTGTCTTTCTATAAGATTTAAAACGATTGTTATTTTTTGATTTATTCATATTTATATTAACATTATTTTTTATTTTTACAAATTATCTAATATATTTCTCTTGTAATCTGAAAAACTCATAGCATATTTTTTATCAATCTTTTTTTTATCTACTTTTTGTAAAATATTAAAATTCTGGAACTTACCTTGATATGAATACCGATTCGCATTTTCTTTTAATAATACCCTTTCATTTTCTTGTTTTTCATTATCAATTAATTTGTTTATAATTTTATTTTGAGGAATACTATTTTTTGGAGGAGGAGCAGTATTTATGTGACCAGTTCCTCCTTCTTTATTATAATCTTTAAATTTTGCGAACACATTTTTCTTTTTATTATCTGACTCTTTTACTACATTTACTTTTTCTTCTTTTTCTTCTTTTTCTTCTTTTTCTTCTTTTTCTTCTTTTTCATTCATTATTCTTTTAATTTCTTGTAATTCTTTTTCCATATCCACATAAAGAGGTCTAAAATTATTAAACAACACTAATTTTCTTGCTACAACTTCTAAATACCTATATGGTATTATAGAATCTGAATAATACTCAAAAGCTTCTTTATAATAATTATAAAATAGTAAAACATTACCATTTGGTGTTGTTTCTATAACAAAAGAAGTTTTGATTTTTTTTAATTTTTCGTCAATAATAAATTGTCTAGCTTGTTTACTAATTAGTTTATTACACGGTTTCATAACTTTTAGTTCTTCTAATTTTTTTTTTTTATCAATAATATTATTTTTAATTATATCTATTTCACTTTCTGTTAATTCATTTAATTGTTCTTTATATAATAAATTATATAACTTATTAAGTTTAATATTTAATAATAATTCTAACTCCGAAATTTTTACATTTATATTAATCTTAGAAATTTCATTTTCTTTATCAATGAAATAATTTTTAATTGTATCTATTTCACTTTCTGTTAATGTTTCATTACATTCATTACATTCATTTAAGTGGTCTTCATATAATAAATTATATAACTGATTAAATTTAATATTTAATAATAATTCTAACTCCGAAATTTTTATATTTATATTAATCTTAGAAATTTCATTTTGTATTAATTCATTTTCTTTATCATAATAATATTGATACTTTTTCTTTTCTATTTCTAGTTCTTCAACAGAAAAAAAAAATTCGTTTTTCATTTTTCTTACCTTTTCAAGATATTTTTCTTCATACTTTTCTTCATACTTTTCTTCATACTTTTCTTCTATAGATTCTTTTGTAGATTCTTTTGTAGATTCTTCTTCATTTTCTATTTCATCATAAAAGTCATTATTTACAATATAATAAAAAATACTTACATCATTTTTGTAATAAGTAGAAATAATAATTCCAATATATAAAAATATACATATATACAGCACAAAATTTTCATTTAATAAATTCATGTATTTATTCAATACATTCTTTTTAAGCATTTTCAAATGTTATTTGTTTTTTTCTCTCTTCAAATAGTATAGATATTTCTTTTTGTAGATTTGGAATTTTTATCAACTCATAATTTTTTTCTACTGCGTCTGGATGTAATCTTACCAAATACAAATCTGTAACCGTTTTTCCATATTTTTCTTCTAAAATTGCCTTGTATGTGTTTAATTGTAACGCATAGTGCCAAAAATTTGAATCTGGAATGTGGCATATTGATTCTGTTAAAGCATATCTATTAAAATAATTTACAGTTGAAATATCTTTTACTCTTTTCCAATCGTAAATAGATAATGTTCCATCCAAGTTTTCATAAACCATATCAATAGAACCTGCTATTTTCAGTTCATCATTAAAAATTGTCCATTCAGTTCTATACGGCTTTAAATATTGCGTGTCTTTTATAAAATTAATAAAGTACTGCCATTCTAATGCTTTTTCATCCGTTTCTGTATTTAAACTCATATAATGTTCATATAAATCTTTATGAAAATATTCTTGTGAAATTTTACTTTCATTCATAAAACATTCTATTTCAAAATGTAAATTTGTTCCAGCAACTGAAACCAAATTTTTGTTTGTATTCCATTTTTCTTTTATTTGTTCTGTAGTCATACCCCAATATTTATGACCTTCTTTCCAATTCTTACCTTTCATCATCTTAGCAATTATTATATCAGAATCAAAATGTGGAAAATGAGAATGATTCCATGATGTAACAGATGTATATTTTGTGTTTGGGTCACAAGTAATTGTATACTGGTGACCCTCTTCAAAAAAATTTATAAAATCATCATGCGGATGTTTGTTTCGTACTGATAACACTTTGTATAAAATTGATTTCATAATAATTTTTTCTTATAAAAATAATTATTACGACCTTATTTGTATCAATTTTATTTTATTACAAAAGTTTAAATTTGTAAAAGCCAGAATTGTGTAACACATTCCATTTCTTTACATCGGAAAATCTATGACCATACAGAACTGGTAGCATTATTGTACATGGACTGATTTGTTGTAAAAATGGTTGCGGTTATTGGAACAAAGATGTGAATGGTGCTACAAATATTTGGAACTTTCGGCATATTACATAATATAATATCTTTAACCCTTTCACCCCTGACACATTTTTAGTGTTTATTAATATTTATATTATTTTATTACTTATTATGGTAATAAAATAATTATATTTTTGTAGTATGCTAACAAAATAAATCGCCAATATTGGCGATTTACACACCTTCAGGCGTGAAAAAGTTAAGTTGTTTTATTATGTAAAATAATTGTATTAAACTATTTTTTTGATTAAAACAAAATGTTTAGCTATATTAATGGGGTATAATATAGAGGTTGCTTTTAATGTTTTGAAACAAAGTAATGTTCAAGAAATAGAGGACAAAATTATTAATATGGCTATTGATAATAATTGCAATTTTTATTATGATGATTTTGAATTTCAGACAAATATTAAGTTTCAAAGAAATCATTATGTAGTTACTATTAATTTTAATAATGATATTAATTATATTGTTAAATTTATCAAAAATATTAGAAAAATTAAAGGAACATACATTGAATCTATTTATGAAGATAAATCATCACAACTCCTTTACGCCTCACAATATTATACTACTCAAAATATGGATAAACATCTCGCAACAAAATACAAATTAAATAAAAGAGAACGCAGCTATTCTGAAGATGACACTATTATATTAAATACAATTACACCAACTAAAAAATATAATTAAAGTGTTCTTCTTGTAAGTTTTTTTTTTAAAGAGAACGGTTTTAACTTTGAAAAAGGTACACGATTTTTTAATGATAATGTTTTTGGTTTTCTATTTACTTTTAAGGTAATATGAGAACGGGGTTTTGTGTTATAATGTCTATTTGTCATTTTTTTTTTCAACTCTAATGGATAAATTAATTCTTCATTAGGTAAAGGACTTGAAATGTGTGTGTATATTTTCTCTCTAGGAGTTTTAATAGGAGTATAATTATCTATTAATTCTAAATTAGGTTCAGCAAAATGAACTTTTTTTTGTTGTTTGTGATAACTTTGAGGTTTTTGATAAATTTGAATAAATTTTGGATTACATATTGTTCTTTTTGAAAAAAAATCATTTTTTAGTCTTTTATCAATTGATTGTTGAACTATTGGTATATTCAATAATTCAGACAATTCATTATTATTCATTTTTAAATTTATGTGTTTATTATTATTATTATTATCACGAATATCCAATGACAAATTTGCTGTTTCACCGTCATAATCCGCATCCCATTTCATTTCATTTACAGAATTATAATTATTATTGTGAATAAATGTTTGTGTTGTACCTCTATTTTTTATATAAGTATCTAACATTTCTTATATAGAAAATAAATATTATTTTTTTGTAAATTTATATAAACAATGGAGTTGAATTTTACCGAATTTGACGATTTAGAAGAAGAAACTAACACACACTACGATAAAACACAAATACAATCATCATCTCAAAAAAATATTCTAGATTCTACAAAAATTTTAAAATCCTCATTTAAAAAACATAATATTTCATTTGATGAAATTTTACAAAAAATGAATTTAAAAGTTAATAATGAACAATTAGAATATATATCAAATACAAAAAATCTACCAAATGAACCTATTAAAAAAAATATTAAGTTCAATGATGTAATTGATCAACAAACTAAAAATAGTTATATTTACAATAAATATTTTAAGGATTACAAAGACCCTAATATAATTAATGAACCCAAACCACTTATGACACGAAAGGATTATATTATTAAAAAAGTAAAGGATTATATTAATTACAAGAATGAAATGTTGGCGGTTTCACGAATAAAATCTACTAAATTACTATTTACCAATAACAATAATCATTTAATACACTCCAATAAAACTCTACAAAATACATCATTTGTTAATTCTAATTATTTGTTTAGAGCAAGGCACATGTTAAATGCCGACTTTATAGGCAAATAAACAAATTTAAAATGCGACAGCTACCGATTTATCATCATTTGAAAATCAAATTTTAGGATGTATTTAGTAGAGTTACTTTATTGTGTAAAAGGCGTAAGGTTTAAAAAAATGTAAAAACTTGAACAATGTATTTATTTTATTATAATTATATATAAAGATTATTAATGGAATATTTTTGTAAATTAGTAGGTTTATATAAAAGTAATTTATTTGTACTATGTAATGACATATATAAAGATTTTAGAGATAGATATTATGATATTGATAATACAGGTAAAATAATTAAAAATATTTGTTTAGATAATTTAATTACTAATAAAAATTTGTTTCCTATTATTGGTTTTCATTCAACAGATAATAGGGCTTTACCACATATATTTGAGGATGGTTTTGATTCTCGGGGAAAAAATAGAATTAATTTAGATGAAGATAATCCTATGATAGCTGAATTTACCATATTGTTTCAAAAAAATTATGAAGCAATAGATTGTAATGACGAAATATCAAAAGTTACTTCATCATATTTATCAATAGCTAATGGTATCTTAAGAGAATATAGATTAATGAAAGAACAATATAGAAAAGATAATGGTCTAGATGATAACAGTTTATATGAAGATAGTAACAATTTAAATAATAAAAATGATAGTAATGAATATGATAGTAATGAATATGATATTGACTATTTAAATAATGAATATGATAACATTTTTAATGCTGCGTCTGATATAAATAATGGTAATACAAATGTTTTTTCGTTTCCATTAATAGTATGTTGCTTTACAACAAATGGTAGATTAAAAATATCTCAAGGATGGATAAGTTCATTTTCTGTTCCAAATACAAATATACATATTATAGGTTATTATGAAATATTTGTAAAAAATACAGAATATCTAAAAAGATATTTAATATCAAAAGAATATTCTTTAATACATAATTTAGAATATACATTTAAATTTCACGAAGATGATTTAGCGAATCCATTTTCAAAAAAGTATGTATCTACGAATTGTGACAAATCTTATAAAGTTATACCAGATTGTATAGGTGTTGTAAAAGGATGGAGTAAAGATAATATTTATGGTGATTTACGAAGAATTGATATAAATAATGACACAATCACAATAAATGGTGAACCAACCACTTTTGGAAGTTATAATGATAATAGAATTGATAGTGAAAAAGAAAATGGAGAAAGAGAAAATAGAGGAAAAGAAAATGAAAAATTAAATGGAGGAAAAAGGAAAAAAATAATAAAAACAAGAAAAAATAATAAGAAACAAAAAATAAAAACAAGAAAAAATAAAAACAAGAAAAAATAAAAAGTATAATAAATATATAATAATAGTATAGAATTAAATTAAGAGGTTTATAAAGACTAACCAACTTGTCGTTGCTGTAAATTAAAATTATAATTTTTTCATATCATTATCAGAATGATTTTTTGTATAAATATTACAATGAACATTTACATCCATATCTGAAATATCAGAATCAGAACTTTTATAAGTTAATTGTATTGTATTTGGTTTATCATTTGGTTTATCATTAAAAATATGTAAGTTATTTTTATAAATATCTTCATTTGAATAAAAATAATTATTATTTATTTTTTTATTTTTATTTTCATTATTAAATTCATCATTAGATTCACAATTTAATTCATTATTTGTTGTATTTAAATTAAATTCACCTTTTTCTAATTTATCGTGTATGTTTTCACTTAATTTTAAATTTTTTTTTAATAAAGTATTTGTTTTATTTAAAAAATTATCAAATTGTATTATAGTTTTTTCTTTATCATTTGCTATAAAATATGGATCTAAAATTGATCTTAAAAAGTCATTTATTTCTCTCGGATCTTTTGTATTTATACAATTTCCACACAAAAATATTCTTCTGAACCAACTATTTTTTACAAGCTCTGCATTTTCCATTTCTTTCACAAACATTTCATCAATTAATGAAAACGCTGATTTTAATATCAATACTTCTTTCAAATTTTTATTTTTTTCATCATAAAGTTCTTTAATTTTATGCTGAAGAGATACTATCATACTTTTATTTTTATTTTTTTTTTTTTTTTTT
>Ga0114962_10001123_pt1 | contig 23318 bp, 17 predicted proteins | sample C_130820_MF_Meta_FD_87017 | JGI IMG/M metagenome (GOLD analysis project Ga0114962, IMG submission 87017) | Freshwater microbial communities from Lake Croche, Canada to study carbon cycling - C_130820_MF_MetaG | ecosystem: Environmental > Aquatic > Freshwater > Lake | place: Lake Croche, Canada... | reverse complement strand
GGCCGCAGCCACGATCACGACCTCCGGTTTTTCCTTCGCATAGAAGTCACGGACGTCCACGGCATCGCAGAGATCCAGTTCCCTGCGGTTACATAGCAACAAATTGTCATGGCCGCGGGCACGGAGGGCACGGACGATAGCCGATCCCACCATGCCACCATGTCCGGCGATATGGATTTTGGTGGAGGCATTCATGAATGATAAAAAGTCGAAGTCCAAAAGCTGAAGGTTAAGAGTTCACGGGGTAAAGATTCTTCATGCTTTTCATCATTCCCCCATCATCCTTCTTCATTTCTTTTACGGAGGAGTAACGCCCGAGCCGTTGCCTGTGCTAGTATTCTGGTAGGCCAACTCGCGACGTGCCAATTCGAGATCGGCACCCGTCATGATACGGACGAGTTCCTTGAACTTCACCTTAGGCTCCCAGCCGATCTGCCTCTTGAGTTTCGCTGGGTCACCGATCAGCAACTCCACCTCGCTCGGGCGTTCATAGCGCGCGTCGTGCTTCACATATTGCTTCCAGTCGAGATCAAGAAGACCGAAGCACTCCTCGCAGAATTCACGGATGGTGTGGGTCTCGTTGGTGGCGCAAACGTAGTCGTCGCCCTTCTCCTGCTGAAGCATGAGCCACATCACCTCGACGTATTCCTTGGCATAGCCCCAGTCTCGCTGCGCATCGAGATTGCCAAGGAAGAGTTCGTTCTGAAGGCCCATCTTAATTCGGGTTGCGGCACGGGTGATCTTTCGGGTTACAAAAGTCTCTCCGCGGCGAGGGCTCTCATGATTGAAGAGGATGCCGTTGGAGGCGTGGAGATTGTAAGCTTCACGGTAATTGACCGTGAGCCAGTAGGAAAAGACCTTTGCACATCCGTACGGGGAACGGGGATGGAACGGAGTTGTCTCGACTTGAGGAACCTCGTGTACTTTTCCAAACATTTCGGAGGAGGAGGCCTGGTAAAACCTTACGTCTTGAGTCAACCCCGACTCACGGATCGCTTCGAGCAGACGCACCGTGCTGAGCCCTGTGACATCGCCCGTATATTCCGGCACATCAAAGGAAACCCGGACATGGCTCTGTGCACCAAGGTTATAAATCTCGTCGGGGCGAAGTGAATAGAGAAGCTTAGTCAGCTGCGATGAGTCGGCCAAATCGCCATAGTGGAGGAAAAGACGTGTCCCATGAACATGCGGATCATTGTAGAGATGGTCGATCCGGCTGGTGTTAAAAGTGGAGGCACGGCGGATGATTCCATGAACCTCATATCCCTTGGAGAGAAGGAGTTCGGCAAGGTAGGATCCATCCTGACCGGTGATGCCCGTGATGAGTGCTTTTTTCATGTGCAAACCCTAGCATCCGAGATGCTTTTTGTCTTTCTGTATAAGAAAAAAATCACAACTTGCATAAGTGATTCCCTTACTGAATCCAAAGGAAGCTCACTCCGGGATTGGATCGCTCGAGATCGCGGTCGGTGCGGAGCTCCGGGGCGACAGTGATCATTTCCAATGAAACCGGATGGAAAATCGAAAACTCCTCCCCGGAAGCATATCCCAGAATATCGCCATCACGCTGATACTCTGCGAAAACCTTTCTTAAGCCTGTCCGCAGGACTCCTCCCCGGCCGCCGGAGCCATAGCCGTGGATGATCTTGAGAACGGAGATACCGTCTCCATGACAACGACGCACCTCCAGCAGCAGGCGGTGCGTCGCCTCCTCGAGTGTCGGCAGCCCCTCCTTGATCGTGACTTCGCGCAGGGACACAGAGAGGAAGAGGGTTACTTCGCCTTGAAGACGAGTTCCCCACCTGCGACATCTGCCTTAATCGTCTGACCCTCATGGATCTTTCCATCGAGGATCTCCATGCTGAGGGGATCAAGAATCTTGTGCTGGATGACACGCTTGAGGGGACGGGCACCATAGGCGGGATCATACCCTTCCTTTGCCAGATAGGCACGGGCCTTGTCACTGAGTTCGAGATGCAGCTTCTGCTTACCAAGGCGCGCGGCAAGACGGCCCAACTGGATATCGACGATCTTGGTGATCTCCTTGTCGCTGAGGCGGTCGAAGATGACGATCTCATCCACGCGGTTGAGGAACTCGGGACGAAAGTGTCCGCGGAGGGACTCCATGACACGCTTGTTGCGCTCCTCGACGGGCAGATCCTCCATGATGTACTGGCTGCCGATATTACTCGTCATGATGAGGACGGTATTCTTGAAGTCGACCGTGCGTCCCTGACCGTCGGTGATCCGACCATCGTCGAGGACCTGCAGAAGTACATTGAAGACATCTCCATGAGCCTTCTCCACCTCGTCGAAGAGGACGACGGAGTAGGGCTTCCGGCGGACCGCCTCGCTGAGCTGACCTCCCTCCTCATAACCGACATATCCGGGAGGCGCTCCGATGAGACGCGCGACGGTGTGCTTCTCCATGTACTCGGACATGTCGAGGCGGATGATGGCATTTTCATCGTCGAAGAGGAACTCGGCCAGGGCCTTGGAAAGCTCGGTCTTACCGACACCAGTAGGGCCGAGGAACATGAAGGAACCGATGGGGCGGTTCTCTTCCTGGAGTCCGGCGCGTGCACGGCGGACGGCATTCGAAACAGCCTTGATTGCCTGTCCCTGACCGACCACGCGCTCGACGAGGCGGTCCTCCATCTTGACCAGCTTCTGGCGCTCCCCTTCCTGGAGATTGGAGACGGGAATTCCTGTCCAGACGGAGACCACCTTGGCGATGTCCTCTTCGGTGACCTCTTCCTTAAGGAGTGCCGGCAAGGCTGATTGGCCGCTCTTGGCGAGCTTGACATTGTGCTCTTCGAGCTTGGTTTGGAGCTCCGGAATTCGTCCGTACTGGATCTCACTCGCCTTGGCAAAGTCCCCCTGTCGCTGGGCAATCGCCAACTCGTTCTTCATCGCCTCGATCTGCTCGTTGATCTTCTGGGATTTGCCAATCTCTTCCTTCTCCTTCTGCCAGCGAGCCTTGAGCCCGGATCCGGTTTCCTTGGTCTCGGCAAGTTCCTTCTCGAGCTTCTCCAGGCGCTCCTTGCTTGCGGCATCTTTCTCCTTGCGAAGGGCCTGGCGCTCCATCTCAAGCATCATGATCTGGCGCTCCATCTGGTCGATCTCGGTCGGCATCGACTCGATCTCGATCTTCAGACGGGACGCGGCTTCGTCGATCAGGTCAACCGCCTTATCAGGCAGGAAGCGGTCCGCAATATAACGGTGAGAGAGGATGGCGGCAGCGACAAGCGCGGCATCCTGAATACGAACGCCATGGTGAACTTCGTAGCGTTCCTTCAGCCCGCGCAAGATGGCAATCGTGTCCTCAACACTTGGCTCATTGACCATGACGGGCTGGAAGCGGCGCTCAAGCGCAGCATCCTTCTCGATATACTTACGATATTCATCCAGTGTGGTGGCACCGATCGTGCGAAGCTCTCCTCGTGCAAGCTGGGGTTTGAGCAGGTTGGAGGCATCCATTGATCCCTCTGCCGCTCCAGCCCCGACGATGGTGTGAAGTTCATCAATAAACAGGATGATCTCGCCCTCTGAGGAGGTTACCTCTTTCAGAAAAGCCTTCAGTCTGTCCTCGAACTCGCCGCGAAACTTTGCCCCCGCCACCATCGCGCCAATGTCCATGGCGACCAGGCGCTTGTTCTTGAGCGACTCGGGAACATCCCCACTCACAATTCGGCGGGCCAGCCCCTCCACGATGGCCGTCTTGCCGACACCGGGTTCACCGATCAGCACGGGGTTGTTCTTGGTGCGGCGGGAAAGGACCTGCATAGTGCGGCGGATCTCCTCGTCGCGCCCGATGACCGGGTCGATCTTACCTTTGCGGGCAAGTTCAGTAATGTCGCGGCCGTACTTCTCCAAGGTCTGGTATTTCCCTTCGGGATTCTGGTCGGTGACTCGCTGGCTGCCACGAATCTCAACCAAGGCCTTCATGAGACCCTGATGAGTGACGCCATTGGCTTGGAGCAACTTCGTGGCGGAGTTTTTCTCCTGACTCAGGGCCAGAAGGTAATGCTCCGCAGAAAGAAACTCATCCTTGAGCTTTGCCATCTCGCCCTCCGCCAAGTCGATGGTCTTGCGGAGTTCGTTTCCGACAAAGGGCTGGGCACCTCCGTGCACTTTCGGCAGAGCGGAGGCGGCCGACTCGAGTTTCTCAATGAAGAGCTGAATGGCCACTCCCATCTTCTCAAGCACGGGACGGGTGAGGCCTTCACTCTGTGAGAGCAACGAGAGCATGAAATGCTCGTTGCCAATCTCCTGCTGACCAAGACCCGAGGCGATGTCGATCGCGCCGTTGAAGGCTTCCTGCATCTTGGCGGTGAATTTTTCAGGCTTCATCAAATGATATTGTTTCTAATTTCTATTTTCTACTGGGAGGGTTGAGCTTGATCCCTTTGCGGAGGAAAGTGGGAACATCAAGGTCCTCACCCTCGACGATGGTCGGTTCGCTCTTATCGAAGCGGCCCCGCTGATAGGTATCCAAGGCAAGTGTTCCCTGCATCTGCTTGGGGACTGCCGCGGACTTCTTTCCAGACTTGGAAATAGAATTCGTGAAAACCGGGAATAACTCATCAGCCCCTTTTTCCAGTGGGCCGTGCCTTGAAGGCATCTCTTCTTCCCTAAGAGGTTTAATAGGTTGCGATAGCGCTGTCCTCTTTGACCCGATCGGTTCGTTGGGTTCAATGCTTTCACTTGTTTTGGCAGGCTTCCTGAGAGTTCCTCCCGATGATGTCAGGAGATGGAGCTCAAAAGATGATCCGAGAGGCCCATCCGCATGGACACCCATTTTTATTTGACAGTTTTCCCCCGCAATTTGTTCAATTTTACTGACAACGGCTTGCACCTCCGCGAAGGAAATGTCCTTGGCTCCACGGAGTAAAAGAAGAATCATCGAAGACTCTTTGAGAGCAGATCCCTTGCCGGGCAAAACAAGAAGGGGACTTTTCATGGCTCTTTCCAAGGCCTCGTGCAGACGATTGGATCCCTCGGCCTTGCCGAATCCGAAATGGGTGAGTGCTCCCGGTTTTCCGAGCACATTGTGAATGTCTGCACGGGTGATCTTGACAGGTCCCGAAGTGGAGAGCATCCCGGTCAATGCCAGAAGCGACGCAAGTAGTGTGCGGTCGGAAAGCAGGAAGGCCTCACCGACAGCCGCCGTCGAGGGAGAGCCACCGGAGAGTTGATCGTTCCCGATCACGATCACGGCATCACAGATCTCCTGAAGCTTCTCCAAGGCCCGTTCTGCAAGATCTCTTCTATGCTTACCCTCGAAGGAGAAGGGCATGCCTACGCAGGCCATTGTAGTCAAACCAGTTGACTTGGCGCGAATGGCCAGGGCCGACAGAAGGAAGGACCCCGTCTCGCCACCAAGACCGCCGCAAAGAATGACAACGGAAGCCCCCTCCAAGGCCTGGCCAAACTCGTCGTCGATCACACGGAATCCTTCACCAGGATCTCCCTCGGGCACCTCGATTTTGTCACGGACGATGGAGGCGTTCAGCGAATCGCGATCATTATTAACAGCCAGCAGTCCGGTCATGCCGGGAACTTCGACAGAAAGCATGTCGAGCACTGTGACACCTGCATTGCCAACACCGACCAGGATACGGCGGGATGGGTTGGTATTCATCGCAAACGTTTCTTGAAGAGGCTGCCCAGTCCCTGGGTGAAGCGCTCTAGCATACTCTCGGGCCCGATATTCTTAGTGACGAGCCTCGCGTATTTGGTCAGCCCGATTGCGGTGGAGTACTGGGGGTCCTCGAAGATCTGGGTGGCTCCACTGACATTGCGGGCACGTGTGAGTTCAACCGGGATCTCGAAGACTTCCTCGGCAACCTGGGCGATTCCCTTCAGCTTGGAACCGCCGCCGGTGATCATGACTCCCCGGATAAGATCCATGATTCCCTCAACGGATGATTCAATGTCGCGCCGGATCAGCTCGAAAATCTCGTTCACACGAAGGTGAATGATCGTATCCAGAGAAGAACGGTCGACATCGCAACCAAGGAATCTGGGGTCGTTCTTCAGCGAGATAATACCGCCTGGCGAACCCACTGGATCAGCCGCGGATCCCTCTTGGATCTTTAGGAATTCCGCCCTTGCAATCGGAAGCCTCAGTCCGACAGAAATATCATTGGTAATGTGGTCACCTCCCAAGGCCAGCACGCCACTATGACGAATGGAACCGTCGATATAAACAAGGTAATCGGTTGTTCCTCCCCCGATATCGATCATGAGGGCACCATAGTTTTTCTGATCCTGGGAAAGAACAACCTGGGCGCTGGCAAGCGAACTTAGAACAACATCCTCGATGCCGATCTTCAGCGACTCAATACAGCGAAGGGTGTTGTGAATGCGCGTTTTGATCCCGTGAACAATGTGGAAATCAGCCTCCAGCATGGCTCCCTCCGACTTAAGGGGATCGATGACATTCTGATTCCCATCCACATGGTATGCTTGAAGAATGGTGTGGAGAAAGGTGTTCGGCGTGGGGATGGCAACTTCCTTAGCGCTAATCTCAACGGCATCTAGATCCTCGGGTTCGATCTGCCTCTCCTCGGGAAGAGCCAGAGAGCCACGGTTATTAAAGCTCGCTAGATGGGATCCTGTGATCGCAACCCAAACGTTTCCGATTTCAACGTTCGTCTTGTCCTCTGCATCGAGGATTGCTTCGCGGACGCACTCGGTGACCGTCTCCATGTCCACGATCTCCCCCTTGCGCACCCCTCGTGACGGAGTCTCCCCCACCCCGAGAATGCTGATCTGATCATCAGCCCTGGCTTCTGCGACGATGACGCTGATCTTCGTCGTTCCGATCTCGAGTCCTACAAAGATTTGCTCGTTGATCATGACGAAAAAAAGTTTACCGGGGCTAATTATGCTTTTGGGTTTTTTTAGAAGGGGTGACGGGTGCTATCTTGTCAGACCCTTGCTCGGGCGTAAGCACAAAAGTAACGGGAGTATTGCGGATCACCATGAGATTTGCAGTCTGGATCCTGCGGCCAGTCTCCTGGCAACGGTCGAGCAGCTTGCGAAGCCGCTCGAGCTGCGAGGGCAAGTCGGCCTCTCCAAGGGTTCCGAACGTGAATTTCGCACCTGAGGCATCTGTCACTACTGCGGCATAGAGCTTGGAAACATCGACCGAGCTGATTCGGAACGTCTCCTCGGGTAGTTCCGAGAGTGCCTGCCTCAACATCAGCGCCGTGGCGAGGGACGGACTCTCCAGTTTCTTACCAGGGACTGCGTTAACCAAAGAAACACCTCGAAGCACCGGCAGCCCTAGAAATTTGTCATCCAGTCTGGCGGGGCGCATCATCACTCCATCCTTGTCACAGAGGAAGCTCCTGCTGGGACTGAAGGATTCACCCGCTGCCGCTTCGCTCTCCCCTGGAGCAACGAACAGGAAGACCGGCGCACGGGGCTCCAGTCCCACCTCGATGGTGTCAGGTAGCGTGCGTTCGATGCTTACCGAGCGTACCTCGGGCAGGGAGGCTAATTTCTGGTTCGCCTGCTCTAGGTCGAGGCCGAAGATGTTTTTCCCCTCCGTAAAGCCGGTAATGTTCTCAAGCTCCTCTTGGGTCATGACCCCATTGAGATGCGTAACGAGGTGCTTAAGATCGTACTCAGGGTTCTTAAAAAAGAATTTGCTGCAAGCGATTCGCGCTCCGGCACACAGTAGTGTAACAACGATCACAATCACGAAGGTTTTCCATAAAAAGCCGTTCGCCCTGCCTCGGCGCTGACGATTGATACTAGCCGTTCTCACATTCACCTCGAGGAGGTGCTGACGGCGCGCAGGGACGCCTCCCTTTCTCCTGTTTCCGCCGCTATTGCGTCGAGTGTTCATGTGAAGGATCCTCGGACCGCGAGTGATTGTTCCGCTATTCTGCAGCAAAGAGCTGTGAAATCTATCCCCATGGCAGCCGCTGCCTTGGGAAGCAGACTGGTTTCTGTCATTCCGGGGATGGTATTGATTTCCAGAACGGTTGGGCCGTCAGCGGCAAGAAGGACATCGACCCGACTGTAGACACTCAAACTGAGGGCACGCACGGCGGCAAGCGCCGCTCCCTGCACGGCTTCCGTTTCCGAGGATGAGAGGGGTGCTGGAACCAAATATTCCGTGGCTCCCTTGGTGTACTTGTTGGCGTAGTCGTAAAATCCCTCGTTCGGCTTGATTTCCACCACAGGTAGCACCTGATCACCGATTACTCCCACGGTCAGCTCCCTTCCCGTCACCAACTCCTCGACAAGAATCTCCTCACCGTAAAGGCGACAGTCCACAAGGGCCTGGTCGATTTCAGCAGGCTCATGGATGAGATGAACTCCAACACTTGAGCCCTGACGGGGAGCCTTGATAACGATAGGCAGGGGAAGCGATGGCCAGACTCCCGTCTTAAATCTCAGGATTTCGAAACGGGGAGTCGGCACACCTGCTTTAACCAAAGCCTGCTTGGTCAAGATCTTGTCAAAGGCCACTCGACTCTGCGTGGATCCCTCACCCGTGTAAGCAATACCTCGTTCATCGAGCAATTGCTGGAGTGCTCCATCCTCGCCAAAGGTCCCGTGGATCAGATTGAAGACAAGTTCGGTTCCTTCCGGAATGGAAACCTCCGTGTCAGCGAGCTCAATCTCCTCAACATGCGCACCAGCGTTGCGGAGCGCAGCGGCCACGGATGAGCCCGAGCGAAGCGAGACATCATGCTCTGAACCGGGGCCTCCTTTGAGAACAACAAGACGTCGGTTAAGTGGATCAAAAGATGTTTTAGTGGTCATGGGTATTTTCGTGATTTTCCGGTTCTTCGCCGATGATGGAAACCTCCGTATCCAGCTGAATTCCGCGCTCCAGTCGGGCCCGATCCTGAATCCGGCTGATCAGTGCAAGGACCTCGTCGGCCGTCGCGCCGCCATCATTGACAATAAAGTTCGCATGAACTTCGGAAACACGGGCACCGCCGACGGCACTGTTCTTAAGTCCGAGTTCGTCGATGAGTTTGCCGGCGGAGATAGCGCTGGGATTCTTGAAAATACAGCCTGCACTTGCCGCGACAGGCTGTGTTTCCTTTCGGTGGCGAAGCGATTTATCGAGGAGTTCGTCGATCGTTCCGGTATCAGCCACTGCCCCGCGGAGCGTTGCGGAGAGTGCATAATGGTCATGCAGGACCGGGACATCGCGATAGCCCACTTCAATTTCCTGAGGAGTACGGGAGACGATGTTTCCATCACGATCGACAAAGCGAATCTTGAGGACCTGGTCGAATGTCTGAATCCCCATCGCACCGGCATTCATGCGCAACGCCCCACCCAGATTCCCGGGAATGCCGTCCATCCATTCAAAGCCGGTAAGGCCGGCATTGCGGGCGACGGCAGCCAGTTGCTTGAGACGGATCCCAACCCCGGCAACAACTTGATTCCCATCCACCGAGGCCTCGGCAAAACAACCCTTTGACAAATGGGCGACAACTCCTGGAAAACCACCGTCTCTGACAATGAGATTGGACCCTCGCCCCATCACCATAAAGGGAATCCCCTCGTCGTGGCAGAGACGGACAAGTTCGGAAAACCCTTCCTCGCTCTCGGGCTCAACCCAAAAACGCGCCGGACCGCCGACCCTCATCGTGGTGTGACGAAAAAGCGGTTCGGACATTTTGATGATTCCGGGTCCCATGGCCTTGCGAAGCTTTCCACGAAGTGCCAGTTCGCGGGCGATCAGTGTGCCGGCCTCATGGATGTTTCCTGCGCCGAGGGTAATAACCAGATCTCCATCCCTGAGCATGGCAGCAGCAGCCCATCCTGCTTCCAGCACCGAGGCAGTCCTCATCATTCCCTGATGACCTTCGGCGCGGGCAGCCTCCACCACGCTTCCCTCGTCGACTCCCGGGATGGGGGCTTCGCCGGCGGGATAGATCGGAGCGACAAAAACCAAATCGGCATCTCCAAAGGATCTTCCAAATTCCTCCTTGAGGGAAGCTGTGCGGGAGTAACGATGCGGCTGGAAGAGAACAATAAGACGTCCTTCTTGTCCAATTTTCCCATCTTGGCCGGAGTCACGCAGGGCAATACGTGCCGTCGCAAGGGTGGCCGTAATTTCGGTGGGATGATGACCGTAATCGTCGAAAACCCTGAACTCATCGTCCTCATACTTGAGTTCAAAGCGGCGCTTCGCCCCGCGAAAATCTTTCAAGGCGGAAGCGATGATGGAAAATGAAATCCCCAAGTCACTGGCAAGCGCGATCACCAACAGGGCGTTATGGGCATTATGCAACCCGGGAATTCCGAGATGGATTCGACCGAGTGACTCTCCATCACGAATTACCTCAAAGCGGATGGTACGTCCCGACTGTTCCACCTTAGCTAATTGATAACGGCAGTTGGATCCTGTTCCTACTGGAACAGCACCGGGATGATGGGAACAGAGACGCTTAGCACCGGGATCGTCGGCCCAAAAATAGACCTTGCCCGAAGTCTGGCAGAGCAGTTTGGAAAAAACCGTATCGATCGCGGCGAGATCTCGGTAATGGTCGAGATGCTCGGGCTCAATATTGAGAACAAGCGCATGGCGCGGGTGGTAATGGACCAGTGTGCCGTCGCTTTCATCCCCCTCGGCCACCAAGTGCGTTCCTTCAGAGTCCCAGCGGGCATTCGTTCCAAGGATTGGAATCTCAGCCCCCACGTAGTGTGAGGGCTTAAGACCTCCCGCCCTCAGGACATGGGCAGCCATTGCGGAGGTCGTGGTCTTTCCGTGCATCCCGCAGACCACCACGCCCTGCTTGCCGCTCATCACGGCAGCAAGGACCTCGGCACGGCGAGCCATCACTTTGTTAAGGGTCAGGGCGGCGTCGAAAGCCGGATTGCCTGCATGGATCGCAGAGGAAAAGATCACCAGTTCGGCATCGAAAACCATGCGGGTACCGTGTGGAGACTCGAACTCGAGTCCCTTGCGGCGCAAACGTTCGACTTCCTGGGTATCGACCTTATCCGACCCGCTGACACGATGACCGAGCGCTAGGAGGAGGGCGGCAATGCCACTCATTCCGGAACCGGCCACTCCGATAAGGTGGATGCGTCGTGATGTCGGTCCCAAAAGGAATGCAGCCAGTTCGGCACCATCAAAGCGGATGCCGGCAACTCTCCTCTCGGAAATCATCGCCTTGCCTCCCGGGTCACGACGCCCTGCTCCATGACATCGGCGACAAGTCCAGCGCCCCCCCGTGGCAGAACGGATCCGGCTGCAGCAGCCATACGCTCTCGACGTCTTACGTCGGTGAGGAGATTCCGGACCAAGAGAGCGAAGGTTTCTGGATCAGCCGTCTTTTCCTCGATGAGCTCCGCAGCACCGGCATCGCGGAAGGCCTCGGCATTGCGATGCTGGTGCAGATCGGCGGCAAAGGGAAAAGGAATCAGGAGCGAGGGAAGCGAGAACTGCGAGATTTCGCTGAGGCTTGCAGCGCCGGCACGCGAGACCACGAGATCGGCTGCGGAATAAGCCTGCTCCATCCGGTGATGGAAGGAGGCGACATGAGAGGCGATTCCCTCCCGTTGATAATTAATGGCAGCTAGGTTGTCATCGCGCTCACCGGTGAGATGAATGACTTGCAAAGGTTTGTTCTCTTCGTTGCGAAAATCCTTCAGAAAAGCGGCCGAACGGAAGAGGAGTTGATTGATTCCAGCGGCACCCTGACTACCACCCATCACCAGGAGTGTGGACAGATCCGGATCCAGGCCGAATGCCGCACGCGCCTCCCCCTTGGGTAGCGGGGTACCGAGATTACGGCGCACCGGGGTTCCGGTCACGATGCAGGTGCTTTTGGGAAAGGAGGATTCACAGACCTTTAATCCCAAGAGAACACGGTCCGTCCAGCGGGAAGCGAGACGGTTGGCCCGGCCGGCAATCGCATTGGACTCGTGCAGGTAGCAGGGAATTCCGGACAGACGCGCTACCAATAGGGGAGCCGCGGAGGTAAAGCCTCCCATCCCAAGGACACCGGATGGCTGGTAGCGCGAGTAGAGTTGCCTACAGGTGCTGAAGCTCTCCCAACCTCGCTTCACGAAGCGTAGAAATGCGGGGGAGAGAAGCGCTGGCATTCCGATGGAGGGGAGCTTCTCACACCGGAACTCGGCATAATCCCGCAGCGCAACACCATCAATCTCCTTCTCCGAGACAAGTAGCAGGACCTCATGGCCGCGTTCATGCAGAACCTCGGCGACAGCCAGACCGGGAAAGAGATGCCCTCCGGTGCCACCACAGGCGATGACAAATTGTTTGGGTACCGCCATGTGTGATTGTTAGATTCTGGGAACGGATCGCCCCGCGAGGACGAGTTGCCTCTCGGGAGCGGGAGCGATCGGAGTGCCGGTGCGGTGAATGTTGACGAGGATTCCAATCATGAAAAGACAAACGGCCATATTGCTTCCCCCGTAACTGATGAAGGGCAGGGGCATCCCTTTGTTTGGTAGGATCGAGGTTGTCATTCCGATATTGACCGCTGCCTGCAACGAGATCAACAGGAGGATTCCCATGGCGAGAAGTTTTCCAAAGCGATCCTTGGCATTTGCAGCGATAAGACCGCCGCAAAGGATGATGAGAATAAATCCCAAAAGGACGAGCCAGGTGAAGCGAAGCCCCAACTCCTCACCAATCATCGGGAAGATGAAATCAGTGTGAGCATAGGGCAGGTAGAGCATCTTCTGACGTCCCTCCCCGAGTCCAAGGCCCTCGAATCCGCCGGAACCAAAGGCTATCAGGGCCTGCCATTGCTGAAGCCCTTTCCCCAACTTGTCGGCCTCCGGATGCATAAAGGTCATCATGCGGGCAGCGCGTTCCGGAATCAGCATGGCGATACCAAGCAACCCAGTCAGTCCCGCTCCGCAAAGTCCGGCGAAGATCAGCCAATTCGCTCCGCCTACCAAACAGATGGCGAGAGTCGTGGCGCCGATGAGGGCGGCTGTCCCGAGATCCACTTCCTTTGCAATAAGACCCATGATGATGGCCACGATACTGATCGGAATAATAAACCCATCCAGAATCTTCCGGGGATCGGTCCCTTCGCGGGAAAACCACCAAGCAACAAAAAAAACCGCTGCTATTTTTCCGAACTCACTTGGCTGGAAGACAAGAAGATGCAGGTTGAGCCAGCGATGTGACCCGTTGATCTTCATTCCCACGTGAGGAACGAAGCACAAGACCAGCAGGATAACGGAGACTCCGAACCAAATCTTCCATGTTCGCTGCCAGAGATGATAGTCGGTCATCGCACCCAGCACGCAGACCCCCACGCCAATGATCAGCCAAAAGATATCCTTTTTGACAAAGTAGTAGATGTCGCCGTGACTCTCCTGGGCATAAGCGCTCGTGCTGAAGAGCATCACTACCCCGAGGGCAAGCAACCCAACCACGGAGATCAGAAGGAGGTAAATGCTGCTGCGCTGCACGGCTCCTGGGTACTGAAGGTGTCGGGGAGGGTTACGAGAGGGTTGTAGAACTTACTGGGCCACTTTTTTCGATGCGGCAGCTGCGGAGGTGGGAATCTTTAGCTGCTGCCCGATCTGGATCTTCTTCGGATCGGTGATGCCGTTAGCCTTCATGAGCTGATCGGGCGTGATTTTGAATTTTTTGGCAATCTTGTAAGGACTGTCACCCTTCACGACGGTGTACTCGGTGGTCGGGCCCTGATTCTCAACAGGTGCCGCTACCGCAGCAGCAGCTCCCGTAAGGGCTGTTGTCGTCGAAGTGAGAGCTCCAGCTACTGCAGCGGGTGCTAGCTGCACGCTTTCCACAATTTTGCCTGCTTGGGTCGAGACATCAGAAACTGCCTGACTCATCACTTTGGCCGGAACCTTGAGGATCTGGCCAACCTGAAGAACAGACTTTTCTGTCATTCCGTTCACCTTTTCGAGTTCGGGAATCGCCACTCCCAATGAGGAAGCAATGCGCGTGAGAGTATCTCCCGCCTTCACCATGTAAGTGTTCGCTGTTGCGGCCCCTGCCATTTGGGATGACTGAGGGGCTTGAGAAGACTGAGTTGCAGTGGAAGATGCAGGTGCAGGTTCCTGCGCGGATGCTGTCGAAACGGCAGCTACGCTGAGGCCAGAGGTCCCGATGGTTTTTCTGATGATGCTCTTGGCGCTTGCCAGGAATCCCTTGGGAGCTGAGGGAGCAGATGGAGACGTGGGAGCAGAGGAAACGGATTGACTGCTTTCAGCCACTTGCTTGGTAGGGCTCTTGGCAAGGCTTTTAGCTGCCGACTTGGGAACCTCGCTTACCTTGGCGACAAGGGGAACCTTGGATGGTACCGGAGGCTCTTCTCCAGGCCCAGAACCACCGGCATCACTAGAACCATGGTCGTTTGGCGACTGCTGTTGAGGAGACATTGGCTCCGTGGATCGGTGGGCTGTCTTGGTGGGAGAAACCTTGCTGGCCTTCATCGAATTGAAGGCGTAGAGGCCACCGACAGCCACCACATGAAGAAGAAGAACCACCAGAAAGGCGTGGGAGAGCTTCATGTTCGGTTCAGGGCCATAGTCATCGAACTCCTCTTCAGGGGCGTTCATGGTTGCAACGCGAGCGCGGAGCCGACGGGTACGTTTCGGAGTCATCGGATTCATTAGTCGGGTATTTGATTTATGCTACTAGCTATTGTGGTTGTTGATGAGCTAAAAGATTATTTTTTCTAGGGGTTGTGCTTGTGCCGTTAAACAAGGGGTACCCTCGTGCCCATGGATTCCTTCACAAGTCTTCTGAATGTTTCCCCGCGCTCGACATAGTCGCGGAACATGTCGAAGGAGGAGGTTCCAGGGGAAAAGAGAATGGTCGTTCCCGGTTGGGCTTCTTTTAGTGCGGTCACGACAGCCTCTTCCAAACTCTCTGCCTCAAGGCAATGGAGCGGTGCCCAATCCCTTGCAATCCGATGACGCATCTCACCAATAAGAATCGCTAAGCTCACACGTTCACGGACCAAGTCGGCGATGGGAGAAAATTCAAAGCCTTTGTCCTTTCCACCGGCAATCAGGATTAGTGATCCCTGAACGGAGCGAATGGCCTGCTCCATGGCATCAAGGGTTGTTGCCTTGGAGTCGTTGATCCAGCGCAGGCCATCAAACTCAGCGATGAATTCACAGCGGTGAGCCGGCGGCGTGTATTCACTAATGGCGCATGCCATCTTGCCTGTATCGGCACCTAGCGCGATGCCGACAGCAAAGGCAGCCATGACGTTGGCAGCATTGTGGGGACCACGGAGCCTGGTCTTGGATAAATCAATCAGCACGTTCCCTCCATGCTGGATCATGAGACCTTCATGAAGGGACACGTCGGCCGCTGGATCCGAAACACTGAAGGTGATCCGCCTCGCCTTGATCTTGGAAAGATCAAGATCCTTAGACTCCATGGGAATCACCGTCCAGTCCTCAGCGGTCTGATTCTCAAAGATCCTGAGCTTGGCCTCGCGATACTCATCCATCGATGGATAGCGGTCGAGATGGTTGGGGCTGAGATTCAGCCATACAGAGACCTTCGGATGGAATGTTCTGATGCTCTCAAGTTGGAATGAGCTGACCTCGGCAACCAGCACATCCCAGGTCACTCCTTCCTCAAGGAGTTCCGACATGGGGGTCCCGATATTTCCGCAGGAAGCCGCCCGGAGCCCCGCTCCCCGGAGCATGAGGGTGGTGAGTTCGGTCGTGGTGGTTTTTCCATTGGTGCCTGTGATCGCCACCACAGGAAAAGGACAGAGAGTGAAAGCCAACTCGAGTTCGCCGATTAGGGGAATCGCCTTCCTCAAGACGTTCACGACGATCGGAGCCGTCTCCTCAATCCCTGGACTCAAGATTGCAATGTCATGAACGACCTCATCCCTCGCAGCATCAGCTGCCGTAAGGACCGTGATCCCCTCCTTCCGCAAGAGTTCCGCCCGTTCAATCAAAACCGGTGATTCACCACTGTCACAGACTGTCACCTCGGCTCCGGAACGCTTGAGCAGGCGCGCTGCGGCGAGGCCGCTTCGCCCCAAGCCGAGGATAACAGCACTTTTGCCAAAATAGGGATTTGAGAAGGCGTGCATGGAGGATAGGTCAGCGCAATTTCAAGGTGGCAATGCCAAGAAGTCCAAACACAATAGCCATGATCCAGAACCTCACCGTGACTGTGTTTTCCTTCCATCCGGACAGTTCGAAATGGTGGTGCAACGGCGACATCTTGAAGATGCGTTTCCCTGTCAGCTTGAAACTCGCCACCTGAAGAATGACCGAGAGGGCCTCAGCAACAAAAACCCCGCCGACGATGGCAAGCATCAGTTCCTGCTTGCAGCAGATCGCGAGCACGCCAAGCAGTCCTCCAATCGCTAGGGAACCCGTGTCACCCATGAAGACTTTGGCGGGATGGCAGTTCCACCAGAGAAAACCGAGTGCAGCGCCAGCCAAGGAAAGACTCACGACGGCCAGTTCGCCGGAAAATCCATAATATGGAATCTGAAGGTAGAAGGCCGCCCTGCTGTTTCCTGCGAGATAGGTAAAGACACCAAAGCAGATTCCCGCCATGACCGTGCACCCCGAGGCCAAGCCATCGAGTCCGTCGGTGAGGTTCACCGCGTTTGATGATCCAACGATGATCAACAAATAGAAAATATAGGTCCAGAAGATGCCGAGGCTTAAAACAGGCCCCTTCATGAACGGGATGTAAAGTTGTTGAGCCTGATTGGCCAGGGAGGGAGAGAGGAGAAAGAACGCCGTGATTCCAGCCGCAAGGAAGCACTGAAGAACGAACTTGAAACGACTGCTGATGCCGGCAGAGCTTTTCTTCGTAACTTTCAGCCAATCGTCATAGAACCCAAGCGATCCGAGAAAGAGAACCGTAATGAGACAGATCCAGACAAAAGGGTTGTCAGGTCGAGCCCAGAGAAGCGTGGAGAGAACGACGGCCGCAATGAGCAGAATACCCCCCATGGTAGGGGTTCCCTTCTTTCCACCATGAAGTTCATTGAGGCGATGGACTTCCTCGGCGCTTCGGATCGGTTGGCCTAGCTTCAGCTCGACCAGGCGGCGAATGACCATGTTTCCGAAAATCAGGCAGATCAGGAATGAAGTAAGCCCTGCGCAGAGAGCGCGGAAGGAGATGTATTGAAAAACATTCAGGGCTTTTCCGATCGGCACCCCGTGCAGGAGAGATCCGAATTGTGACAGGTAATAGAGCATCGTGTGATGAGTTGAATGTTCAGTTGAAGCGTTGAAGGACTTCTTCCATGCGGGAGCTTCTGCTGGCCTTTAGTAGGACCACGTCGCCTTGTGTTACGAGGGAGGAGAGCAGTTGGGCGGCCTCAGCGTTGTCACATACAACGCGCACATCCAAGAAACCAGCCTTCATAGCCGCATCAGCGATGGCGGAAGCTTCTTCACCGACCGTGATCAGCGTGGAGAGCATGACGGCAGCGGTCTTTGTGCCCACGCGCTGATATCCCTCAGCGGCATGTCTTCCCAATTCCCCCATCTTGCCAAGAACTGCAATCTTGCGGCCAGACATGGAAATTCCATCCAGTGTTTCTAGGGCGGCGATCATCGAATCGGGATTTGCATTGTAGGTGTCATCCAGAAAGGTCACACCACGCCGAACCACCCTAGCAAGCCGCCCAGAGGTCAAGGTCGCACCAGCAAGTCCCGAGATGCACTTCTCCATTGTGACGCCGCACTGCAATCCCGCCGCAATCGCCAGAAGAGCATTGCCGACCATATGACGACCTGGCACCGGTAGAACCGCTTCAGCACGTCCGAACTCTCCCTCGATCGCAAAATGGGTCTCATTCAGTCCGTATCGAATCCCTGTGGCCCTGAGGTCTCCCCGATCGAATCCAACCTGCAAGACCCGAGCCGATGTTCTGGAACAAAGCTCTTGGGAAAAATGATCCTCTGCCGGAATAATCGCACACCCCCAGGATGGCAGCTTCTCAAGGAGATCTCCCTTCTCAGCCGCGATTTCTTCACGGCTCCCGAGATATTCGATGTGGGCGGTTCCGATATTGGTAATTATGCCGATCTCCGGCCTTGCCAATCCGGCAAGCGGCGCGATCTCACGGCGGTGATTCATTCCGATCTCCCAGACGGCAGCCTCATCCTCCAGATCAGCCCCAAGGATAGAGAGAGGAAGACCAATCTGGTTATTCAAATTACCCAGGGTTGCTGTCGTGCTCAGGGATGTCCGGAGCACGGCCGCTGTAAAATCCTTCACGGAGGTCTTACCGCTACTGCCAGTGATGGCAATGGCACGCAGTGTTAGTCTGGATCGCCACGCAGAGGCAAGGAGCGCGAGCGCCGTTATTGAATCCGGCGTGCTCAGAATACCGAAACCCTGGGGAAGACCGGCCGGAGGTTCACCGTCGCAAAGCGCTCCAACAGCTCCCTTGGCTGCTGCTTCAGCGATGAATTGGTTCCCGTCAAATCGACCCCCCCTAAGTGCGATATAGAGATCACCGGCCTCAACCGAGCGAGTATCCTTGCCGACCCTCTGCACCATGTCTTCGGAGTTACCGGCAATAAGCTCTGCACCGCACATTCCGGCGATCTCGGTGAGGGAAAGCGGATTCATTGTCTCGCTTCCTCCCAATCATCAAGCTTCTTCCCAGCCATCGCGTGAGCAGTAACTTTGACGTCATCAAAAGGATGACGGCCAAACTCCGTCTCCTGGTAATCCTCGTGGCCCTTACCCGCCACCAACACGATATCACCGGACGACGCTATCTCGACAGCGCGCCTGATAGCGCTCTCACGGTCGACATAACTTTCGTGGCCCTTGGCATGAAAGCCCTTTGCCGCATCGTTCATGATCTCTCGCGGATCTTCACCACGGGGGTTGTCAGAAGTCAAAATCACACGATCGGAATTCTGCTCTGCGGCGGCCGCCATGAGAGGACGCTTGGCCCGGTCACGGTCACCGCCGCAACCGAAAACCGTGATGATTCGTGCAGGGTTGAGCTGCCGGAGCGTCCTGAGTACATTAACCAGCGCATCCGGCGTGTGTGCGTAGTCGACAAAGGCTTGAAAATTCCGCTTCACGGGAACTCGTTCCAGGCGTCCAGGAACTTGTGGAATAGTCGCTGCAGCGGCAATGGCACGACGCAATTCAAGCCCCATAGCCGAGGTAGCGGCCAATGCGGCGACGGTGTTGTAAACATTGAAGAGACCGATCAGCGGCGTCCTCACCAGATAACTTCTCCCCTTGGCGTCGAGACGGAAGGTAGTGCCTGTCGGAGAATATGTAATGTTGCTTGTACGGAAATGACAGTTGCTTCCTTGTCCATAAGTGATGATCGGCACTCCCTTGATGCGGTCGAGAAGACGATGTCCGTAACGATCATCCGAGTTGATGATCGCACGGCCTTTTTTTGTGCTCTGCCTGGAAAGCCCCGAGAAGAGGAGCATCTTTGCCTCGAAGTACTCCTCCATGGAACCGTGGTAGTCGAGATGATCCTGGGTAAGATTGGTAAAGACAGCGGCATCAAACTCGATCCCTCCGACTCGGTGCTGCATCAATGCATGGCTAGAGACCTCAAGGGCTGCAGCCCTAAATCCCCCGTCCCGCATGACCGCCAACATCCGTTGCAGGTCGATCGATTCGGGGGTGGTCCTGGAGGCTGGCTCCACGATCCCCGGAAGGACATACTTAATCGTCCCGACAAGCCCGCAAGGACGGCCGACATAGTCGCACAGATGCCTGATGATCCAGGCCGTGGTTGTTTTGCCATTCGTTCCAGTGACGCCGGCCACAGCAAGCGATTGCGAAGGGTATCCGTAGAAAGCTGATGAAAGGTAGGCCATGGCAACACGCGCATCGGGAACCCTCACCAAAGGTACCGAAGAAACCTTAGCTATTGAGGAAACCTCATGACGGGTCAGGTCTTCGGCCGTCACAACCCCAACAACCCCCTTTTCGACGGCCTCCATGACAAAGTTGATTCCGTTCTCACTGGCTCCCGGAATCGCAAAAAAGAGATCTCCTTTCCGGACGGATCGAGAATCACAACTCAAACCCGTGAGCATCACATCGGAGCTCCCCATGACAGAGATCACAGGGCTGGATTGAAGGAGGATTTCTAGATTCATGCCTGGGATACTTCTCATCGAGCGCTAACGGTGGCTGTACTGGAGCCTTGCTTGGATAGCGATTCACCGGGTTCGGGATCCATATCGAGGTAACGTGCGATTTTCACTCCGATTTTTGAAAAGACAGGGCCGGCCACGGAACCTCCATAGTTTGCTGTCTCGCCCAGCTTGGCGTCGTCCACGATGACGATTCCCATGATTCTCGGTTTATTGACGGGAAAGAAACCCGCAAACGAGACGATGTAACGTCCCATGAGATATCCCCCATGGGGGCTGATTTTTTGCGCGGTGCCCGTCTTACCGGCGACGCGGTAACCCTCGATACGGGCTAATGGAGCTGTTCCCTGGTTGCTAACAACCTTCTCCAGCGCATTGGCAATGTAGTTAGCGCTCTCCGGCTTCACCACTTGAGCGATGGGGGCCTCGTGAAGCTCAGCGCTTCCCTCTCCCTTGCTCAGGACGAGTTTCGGCTTTAGCAACTTGCCGCCGTTCGCAATCGCAGACATTGCCATGACCATCTGGATCGGCGTCACGCTGATTGACTGACCAAAAGCCATGCGTGTCTTTGTCAGCATGTCCCAACGATGGGGAGGATTCACCAGGCCTGCAATCTCACCGGGAAGGGGGATTCCCGTGCGGGTGCCGAATCCGTATTTCCTGACATAGTCATAGAACATCTGATCCTTGATTCTGAGGGAGATCTTGGCAGCACCCACATTGGAAGACTTCATCAGGATCTCAGGAATACTCAGATCACCGCTACCGTGGTGATCCTTGATGATCTTTCCTCCGTAGGAAAAGTGTCCGTTCTCACAAAAGATCCGGGTTTTGTCATCCACGATCCCTTCATTATAGGCGGCTGAGGTCACGACAATCTTGAAGACCGATCCCGGTTCATACATGTCCGAGATGGCACGATTGCGCATTTGGTCGGGCTTCGCTTGGTTGTATTTGTTTGGGTCGTAGTTGGGTCTGCTGGCCAGCGCCAGGATCTCGCCAGTGTTGGGGTCAGCCAGAATAGCTGTCGCCGAGGCGGGATGATTTGTCTTGTACGCCTCATCGACCTCACGCTCCGCAATCGCCTGCAACCCCATATCGATAGAAAGTCGGATGTCGGAGCCGTTCTCGGGAGGCTGTTCCTGTCCACGATAGACCACGATCTCTCTTCCCTTGCGGTCGTGTTCGATCATTCGAAATCCTTCCTGCCCCTTCAATTCTTCATCGCAAGTTTTCTCAATCCCATCGGCCCCGTGCCCAGTATGATCAACATATCCCAACACGTCACAAAGCATCTCCCCGTTGGGATAACTCCTCACGGATCCTTCCTGGAGATAGAGGCCGTGCAGATTAGCTTTATCAAGTGCCCTTATCATGTCCTGAGCTTTCTCTTCGGAGACCCCTTTGCGGATGACCACATACTTGCTTTTCGTTGTAAGTTTTTCCGTGAGTTCCTCGACGGACACTTCTAGAAACGGAGAAGCCATCCTTGCAAGCGCCGCCGAGTCTTGAATATGAGATCCGTCTGCATAAACCATCTGCACGGGAATATTCACGGCAAGTTCCTCACCGTTTCTATCGAGAATACGCCCTCGCCGCGGTGAAATCACTTGTCTTGTTTCATGTTTCTCCGCAGCTATCTCTTGATAATAATCGTGCTTAAGAATCTGCAGGTGAATCAATCGCCAGGCGAAAGCAGTGAAGATGAGGACCAGCAGGGCGCAGACAACCCCGATGCGCCTGCCCATGCCCTTCACCTGTTAACGGCGCGCTGGGGAACCCCGGGACCGAACCGGCTTTCCAGATCGCTTGAGGCAGTGCGCAAAACCCCGTCAACTTCCGCCGGAGCAGGTGGCGTGACGCGGGCGATCGCTGTATCGCGGATCGCCTGAAGCGCTAAGTATCCATCGTCCAGACGATGCTGCAAAGCGCCACGGGAGGTCATGGAGGAGATCTTAGCCTTCAGAGCCTCGTCTCTGGCCTCTTCCTCCCGAAGGGAGGACTCGACCAGTCGGCACTGATTGCCGACAGCATGTTGCTGATTCTTCAGATAGACAAAGAAAAGCCCGGCAAGTCCGACCAGAAAAACAATGACAAGCCACCCGGCGAGAAAATTCACCTCAATCGTGTTCGTTGTGCGGCGGCGGTTCATATTCATGGTTGATCTCCCTGTATCAGCGTTGAGGTTGATGCAAGTCGTTCGACAACCCTCAAACGGGCGCTGCGCGACCGAGAATTGGATGAAAGCTCCCCAGGGGAGGCCGTCACAGAACGCGTGGTTAGCGCTTCAAAGAGGTACTCGGGGTTAGGTCGCGGAGCGGGCCACGTGGGATCGTCGATCTCGCTCATGGCGTGACGGCGGAAAAAATGCTTCACGATTCGATCCTCCAACGAGTGGAAAGTGATGACGGCGAGCAGTCCTCCAGGTACCAGAAGTGACGTGAACGCGGGCAATGCACGCTCTAGGGAGCCGATCTCATCATTCACGGCAATGCGAAGCGCCTGAAAGACTCGGGTTGCGGGATGACGCGGGCCGGTTCGTCCGGCAGCAATCAACTCGGCAAGCTCTGCCGTGCTCACGATCTGCTTTTTCTCACGGGCCCTGACGATCCGTGCCGCAAACTGAACGGCACGTGGCTCATCGCCATACTCACGGAAGATGCGGGCAAGCTCTTGGGCGGGGGCCGTATTCACCAGATCGTCAGCGGTCATTCCGATGTTTCCCATGCGCATGTCGAGAGGTCCCTCACGCTGGAAAGAAAACCCCCGCTCCGGAGTATCGAGTTGGTGGGATGAGACCCCAAGGTCAAGCAAGACGCCATCGACTTGCTTGATTCCGAGAGTCATCAACCTTTCTGTAGCGTCCGAAAAATTTCCCTCTAGGGCAGTGAAGCGATCGCCGTGTGATGCGAGAAACTCACGCGTGTGGGTCAGGGCCTCTGGATCCCGGTCAAAACCGATCACCCGTGCCCCCTCCTTGAGCAGCAAACTGCTGTGGCCTCCCCCCCCCAGTGTCCCATCAATGATGGTACGGCCTGGAGCAGGGCGCAAGAATTCGACGACCTCCTTGGCCAGAACGGGTTCGTGGCGGAAAGGGGTGCTCATGAAAAGGGGTGAAGGGGTGAACGGGGAGAAGGTTGTTGCAGTGAAATCGTGATGTGCCTTTAGGAATCTGTTGCGTCTGAGTTTGTATTGGATGCGGTTCATGCGGCTCAGAGACCGATCAG
>Ga0114962_10001122_pt1 | contig 23321 bp, 24 predicted proteins | sample C_130820_MF_Meta_FD_87017 | JGI IMG/M metagenome (GOLD analysis project Ga0114962, IMG submission 87017) | Freshwater microbial communities from Lake Croche, Canada to study carbon cycling - C_130820_MF_MetaG | ecosystem: Environmental > Aquatic > Freshwater > Lake | place: Lake Croche, Canada... | reverse complement strand
GAAAAAATATTTTGCGTAGAACTTTTTATATACCCCCCCAAAATTTTGATTGGTCAAGGTCATTAAGTTTATGTATATGACTATATATATGAATTTAATAATACTTTCTACTTTAATTATAAATGGAATTACATCTTCATGCTGTTATTGTTCATAAACCATTTCCATTAGATCAAGCAAGAGAAATTGCTCGTGATATAATAAAATCTGATAAGAATAAATTTATGAGAGAAACTTCTACTTCATATCGATTTCGAAATATTCCTAAGACTAAATTTAAATCCTTTGTAACGAAAGTTCTGAATCCACAAGTATCTTTGGTATTCGGATTGTTAAAATAGTTCTATCATATGAGTTTAATATTTCTTTTATATTTGAAATTTGCTTCTTAAGTTTATCACATTCATCAAATTGTTTAGTATGATAAGACTTTACAAATTCATCAATGAGAAATTGTAAATGTTTATTATTATATTTTAAATAAGTTTCGTCCATTTATTAATTATGGAGCATTATATTTTTCATAATTACAAACAAATTGTTCTGTTTTATCTCTAGGTGGTGTTGTATTTTCTATATCTAAAGATACTTCTGTTTGTTTGCCACAACAATTAGAACGAATTCTTTTATGATTTACTATATGTAAGAATAATCCTCCTACAGATAATATTAAAGATACTATTGAAGTAATAGTATTGAAATTAGAGTCCATATTTATTATGTAGTATTATTTATATTTTTTTTGTAGAAATTTATTTTCATAGGAGTATCCTACTTCTTAAAAAGAACATTATATGGACTTTTATAAATTTTAAATTTCTTTTTTTAAAATATTATGGATAAAAACATATAAATAATATCACACATTAAATCTTTTTCTAAAATCATCAATACTTGCTATAAGAGTTGGTTTGTTCCAAAGTATATAACGAGATAAAGCACCTGGTGTCATTGGATCATTCCAATTTTCACGAGTTCTATGACGTAAAATATATTTCTTTTTACGTTCTAAATTTTTATGATGTGTGAAATCAGAAAATCCTAATGCTCCAAATTGGATGTGTTTGAAACCACTTTCTGTTTTAAAGGTGGCAATATATTTATGCTTTCCATCTTTGGATTCATCAATTTCAAGTAGTTCTGGCATTTACTATTCTCACATATTTTACATGGTGGTTCATTTCTTACTATTGCTTTTCTTCTTTGTTTTCCAGTTGATACAAGAATATTACAAATATGAATTAATCTTTCCATAATTATTTATTATCATTATAAATTAAATTATATTTATAATTTTGTGATCCACCATTAGCACTATAACCTATTGCTTCAACTGTAAAATCTAAATCAGGAACAACTAATCCTGAATCAGTAGAAAGACATATCCTACTAATTGCTACATTTAATGGATCTACTGGTTGAGTTGCTTGACTTGTATTAAATTTAACACCACTAAAATTTACGTGTGGAATATTAGTATAAATATCATAAGGATCTCTTAAAAATCCAGTTTGTCCTACAAATTGTCCATTACCAGTTACAATATTAGTTACAACAGGATAAATAACATAATTTACTTCATAAGTTACTGTTCCAGTTCCAGTTGCTGGACCAGTTGCTGTAAATACATTTCCAATTGTTGGAGTTACTCCAACTGGTAATCCAATTGAATTCCAATTTGCTGATCCAACAGTTAAAATTGTATATTGAGTTCCTGATACCATAGCAGTAGCATTTATAGTTAGTAAATTTGGTGCTGTTAATTTAGGTTTATCAATAGCACATATTAAATATCTAAATCCAGCATTTAAAGTTGAATTTCCAGCAATAACTCCTTCATCAGATGGAGTTAATTGAATTGAATAATCCCAACGATTTGACCATCCTACTGCTGGTTGTTGTGATATATCATAAGTATATATATTCCAAAATAAAATTCCTTGAATATTAATTTTATTTTTACAATATATTATTGCCCATAAAGAATTTAAATTTTGTTTTAAAATTACTGGTGATGGATTTATCGTATATGGTAATGATTGTCCATAATATGGATTATAAGGAAACCATTCCATTTTTGTAGAAGTTCCAGTTGTTCCAGCATATTTTAAATTTCTCCATCCAATATTTGTAGAACCAACAATAGGTAATAATTCTGTATTATATGGAATCCAAGATGAAGGAGTTCCAACTCCAGCAGTTCCAGTATAAAAAACATTTGAACTTGATTGTCCAGTTAATGTTGGAACTATTTGAAGTTTATTTTGAAGACCAGCATCAAGTAATAAATTTGCTCCAGTAGGTCCAGTAGATCCAGTAGATCCAGTTGCTCCAGTAGGTCCAGTAGGTCCAGTTGCTCCAGTAGGTCCAGTAGAACCAGTTGCTCCAGTAGGTCCAGTAGAACCAGTAGAACCAGTAGGTCCACCAATGGATGGTAAATTTTGCCAACTTGTATATGTTCCATCAGATGTTAAAACTTGTCCTAATGAACCAAAATATGTAGGATAACCACATGAAATTTTCATGTTGTCTTGTGAATAAATTTCAAGTTCTTGAGAAGTAATATGTATAGACCCAACAAAACCTTTATCACCTATTTTTCTGTCAATAAGTGTAATTTGTGAAATACTACCTGTTTGAATATTTATTTCTTTTCCTTCATCAGGATTACCAATTCCAACTAAAATTCCACCCATATCATCAAAATTAATATAATTATTTAATGTTTGATTTGATATAGTAGAATTTCCATCATAAACTAATCCTGTAGTTCCAATTACTGAAGAACCATCATACCATAAAATTGATCCAATAGGACCAGTAAATTCAAAACTTCCAGTAGGTCCAGTAGGTCCAGTAGGTCCAGTAGGTCCAGTAGGTCCAGTAGATCCAGTAGGTCCAGTAGGTCCAGTAGATCCAGTAGGTCCAGTAGAACCAGTAGGTCCAGTAGGTCCAGTAGGTCCAGTAGAACCAGTAGGTCCAGTAGAACCAGTAGGTCCAGTAGATCCAGTAGAACCAGTAGGTCCAGTTGCTCCAGTAGGTCCAGTAGAACCAGTAGATCCAGTAGATCCAGTAGAACCAGTTTCACCAGTTGCTCCAGTAGGTCCAGTAGAACCAGTTGCTCCAGTAGATCCAATTGGTCCATTTGATGGTCCTGTTGGTCCTTGTAATCCTTGTGGTCCACGTGGTCCTTGTGATCCAGTTGGTCCTGCTAAAACTCCATTTGTAGCAATCCAATAATATATTCCAGGTGAACCATAAATTATAAAAGATGATTCTGAATATTTTGTAGCATAAACTTGAATTGAACTATTTGTTGATGGACTTACAACAACTGAATAATTCATATCTGGAAATGATGGTATACTGACCAATACATGTGTTGAACCTGTGGAAATTGTTGATGTTCCTTCATACATTGCCATTTATCTTAAACAAATAAAAATCATTAAGTATATACTCTTTGATTTTTATTTTTATATTTTATTATAGTTATGATTTAAAATTTGATTAACGAGTATATCCAGACATACCAGATTTACGTCCTACATGAGTCTTGTGCTTTCCTTCACCAACCATTCTCTCAAGAGATTGAGGAACTTCCTGAACAGGAGCAGCAAGAATATCAGTTTCCGTAACTACACCCTTTACAATACGAGAAGAACCACGAATAGTTTCAAAGAATCCAGAGTTTGCTGCGATTGTATAAATAGAAACAGGAGCAGTATATCCAAGAACAGAGTTATCAACAGTCAAATCAAATTGTAACGTAAAGTTACCTACCAATCCGGGCGCTTGTCCCGTAGAAAGTGCGAAATCACGTCCAGGACGCAAGACTAAAGGACCACCTACAAGAGCAAGTTTAGTTCCACTAACATAAGCAGAACCACTCCATTCTGCCCAATCCATATCCAAACCATTATTTACACTCATCTTGTAAAGTTCATACGCAGAATGAGAACTTAATAATCCTGAAAAATTATCGAATGAAATTGAGATCTTTTGAACAGGAATAGTCCAATCGCACATGGAAGAACTGGCATAACTTTGAGGTTTTACATAAATGATTAGTAGGTCTGGTATGTTAGGAAGTGTGATCGTTTGAGATTGAATTGGTTGACCAACAGCATCATCAAGTGATACGGAATTAGAAATATAGCGTGGAAATTCCATGTAAGGAACTACACTTTTTGCTGGTAAAGGGACATCTAAACTGGGGGTCAAAAATTGCGCCTGAATCTTTGCTTCACCAAAAGGAAGATTGACACCACTAGACCACGCAGCACTTTGTCCAGTTGGATTTCCAGGTGGACGATAACGGAAAGCGCGAGAAGGAGCATTAAAATTCATTGTGAATTGAATGTTTTGAACTCCAAAAAGACCAGTAGATAGTTCATCTTCATCAGAAAAGATAAAAGGAGGAAGAACTAACTTTTCAGCAGTTTTCCAAGTAACGCGAAAAGTAAAACTAGTCAAAACACCAGCATTACATGTAGGAAGACCACCAACTAAAGTAGTATTAGTTCCAGCAGTAAAAGATAAAGCACCCCAAGAACCATTACCTACATCAGCAGAATCATACGCACTTTCATAAGAACCTACAGGAGAATTATATACATCAGCAGTAGATTGAACAACAGCATACTTATCCAACATTGTTGGGCATGTGCGTTGTTTACGAGTCTTTGCCATATCAGAAAGACGCAAAACTTGAGGAAGAACATCACTCATATTAATGCTTACCGTTTGGTCATTAATTGATGCCATCATTGTAGAAACACATTGAGAAGTTGGTAAAGGAGCAAGGGAAAAATTCAAACCAGGACTAGCAAGAACAGTTCCAGCGCCAGGATTCGCAGCATATGTTACTGTAATATCAGCAGACGCAGTTACTACCCAATCTACTGCTCTATCGACAAACACGTTTTCACTTGGAACTTGAATTTGAAAAGTTTGTTGCGAACTCGAGGATGCGATAGCAGAAAATGTAGAATTTGTGATTGACAAAGCACCCTTTTCAACAGCATACTTAGGTTTCTGTTGAACAATACGAGGATCAACTACAGAAAATTTAGAGATATCCGCCATTTTTATATTCTACATAAGATTTTTTTAATCTCGAATTTTCTTAAAAAGTAAACGGATTGTTGCTGAACCACTATTTGATAATTCTAATGGAATTAAAGAATTTGTTAATCGATTTCTCCATTGGAAGAGAACATCAATATTTTTGAGTTCTGCTCGAGAACTTCCAAGAGAAGATAAAGTTTCAACTTGAGGTTTGTAAAAAATTAATCCTTTATATCCAGTTTGAGGAAGTTCTTCAATAGGGACTTCGAGTAATACTTTCTGAAATGATGATGTTGTAGCGTTTCCACCTAAATTACCAGTTCCAAGTGTAATTGGAGTTCCAGAATACTCTTCTCGAACTGTTATGAATGTTGTAGCAACTACAATAGAAGCAATTGGTGACCATAAAGAACTTGTAGATTCAAAGTCTTGAACCATAACTAAATACCAAGCAGGTGATGATAAAGGATTATTTACAAATGAAGGTCCAGGAATTAATTGTTGATACTTACATTGTGGCACTTCAACATTAGCAACATTTTCAGGAAGAAATAATTGAGTTTGTTGTGATACTTCATTTTCTAATGTAAAACTCATATAATAAAGAGATGAAAATATTGATTGCGAAGAAGGAATAGCAGTAGTAAATGTTGTAGGATTTGCTAATATTTGAGTTTGAGTTGAAACTAATGGAGATGCTGTAATTGACCATGATGATCCAGCAATACCTGGAGAAACTTGTAAATAATAATTATCAATTGAATTAATAACTGCTGAACTTTCACCATTTCCAAATACTTCTCCAACATTAGGATATAATATAAGAGTTAAAGGTTGTAATTGAATCTTAGCAAATGAAGTTGAAAGAACTTGTGCTGTCCATCCAGCATTTGATGTAACTGTAGAATTTACTGGAAATATTTTAAAATCTGTTACTATTGCTTTAGAACTTACTGAACTTACAATTTCTTCTCCTAAATGTGGAATTTGACTAATAGTATCAACTATTAAATAAGTTCCTAAATCTTCTACTACAGTTCCAGTTGCTCCAGTAATTATACATACAATTGATTGTGGAATTGTTGCTGAATATGTAGCAGTTGCTAATGTTTTTAAATCTTTTATAGTTTCATCAGCAGTAAATCCTGAACCACTAATAGATTTTAATACTAATCCTTGTCCAGCAAATGGTATTCCAGATCCGCCTGAACTTGGATTTAAACTAAAATTTTGTAAAGTTCCATAAACTGAATCTTGATTAATTATTTGATTATTTGAAGTAAATGTTCCTGAAATTGTATCTACATTTAATGTAGTAATTTGAGGTTTATAAGTCTGTGTAATAGCATTAGGAAACGTATCTAAAACATTTGTTAATAAAATTGTTCCAGTAGTTTCTGTTGTAGAACTATTAATAATACCAAAAGTTAAATTAGTTATAGCAGTAGGATTAGAATATATAGCAGTAACTGGATCTACTGGAATTGGAGCATCAACAACAAAATATCCATCTGGAGTATGATCTAAAAGTTGTCCTGCTGGTGGATTTTTAACTGTTGGATATACAGTAAATGTAAAATTAGTAGATGAATTAATAATTAATCCACTTGTATTTGAAAGAACTATAAATTGTTTATCATACATATCAGTAAATAGTAATCCAGTTCCTTCTGTTTTCCATTGAATTTGTGAACCAACATATTCAACAGTTAAATATTTACCATTAAATAAAAATTTATCACCAATTGCTAATGGAACTCTGTGTTCTCCAATATTACTTCCATCCACATTTTCCCAATAACCAATATTAACAGATAAATAAATAAGTGAAGAATTAATTACATTAACTATTCCAGTAGAACCAAAATTTCCTTGAACATTATTTAGATGTAATACATTACCAGTTATACCAGAAATAGTAGCAGTAGCATTTTCAATTCCATAAGTAATTATATCACCAATATTAAATTGTGGATTATAAGGATTACCAGTTATACCTGAAACATTAATAGTTGAAAGTGAATTTGTTTGATCAGTTAATGTCGTTGAAGTAGGAAATGTTCCAGTAATATTATTTAATATAATTATTCCTGGAGTAACACTTATAATTTGTATAACAACTCCAGTAGATTTACATTGAAAGTTTTGTCCAATTATAAGATTTCCTTTAATATTTGTAGCAATTATATTAAAAGAAGAATAACTAACAACTTCAAATTGTGTTTGAAAATCTTTAGTTTGAAATATATCTCCTGGACTAGGATCAATACTAGATGCCATAAATACATTTATTGTAACATTCTCTATACTATTTACAATTCCACTTCCAGTATCTGTATCACAACGAACTGAATCACCAATATTTAAAACTCCATATGAAGATGATGGATTATCTAATTCTAAAGTAACATATGGTGATATATCAGTAAAAGAATTACCTGGATTAAAATTTCCAGTAATATTTGATAATTGAATTACTTGTGTTCCAAGAATATCGCCAACAACAGCAGATATAGTTCCAGTTGCTCCAGTAGAATCATCTTGAAGAATATCACCAATTGATAGATTTCCAGAAACATTTGATAAAGCAAAAATAGGATTTACTGTATTATTTGAAGGACCACTAATTTGATTATTAATTCCAAATTCTCCAACTACATTTTTCAAAGTTAGAATTCCACCAGATAAATAATTAAAATTTTGAACTTGTGCTGTAATAGTTGTTGAACCAATAATATCAGTAATACTATTACCTACATAAAATGAACCTGAAATATTATTTAGAAGAAGAGTTCCAGTTCCAGGATAGTTAATTCCTTGAATATCTGCTATTGTTCCTGATAAAGAACCAGTTACTAATAATGGTCCTCCTGTAAAATAAGGAACTGAATTTGGATCAATAATTCTAGCAGTTACATAACCTTCATTATAAGTATTATTACCTGAAATTGTATTTACTTGAGGATTATCAATAATTACTTGAGCAAAAGCAATTACAATTGAAAATTCATTTAGATAAGTTAGATATTCTCCAGCAGTAAAAATTGAAGCAAGACCACCAGCAGGATCATGTTCATTAATATATGATAATTGAGCGTATCCAGTATTTTCTCCAGTTACTGAAATAATATTTGCTCCACCAAGTCCAAACACTGGATCATAACCAACAATAAGTTCTCCATTTCCAAAAGAACCCATTTGTTTAATAAATCCTAATGTAGCATAACCAGTATTTTCTCCAGTAATATCTTCAATAGTTCCATAAGCACCAGTTGTTATATCTTGAATTTGATCACCAATTTTAAAGATATTCTTTTGTCCAGAATATACTAGTGTAGCAGCAGCATTTACTCCTTTAACTGAAACTACTCTACAAGTAGCAGAAGTATTAGAATCAGTTAAAGTATCGGCAGCATTATATGGTCCTCCTACAATAGTCATAATTGCTGAAATATCTGATGTTATTGCTGAAGAAGTAGTATTAGGACCAATAATCTCTACAATTTCTCCTAGAGTTTGTGAACTTTGACCTTTAACAATATCTCCTACAGCAAAAGTTCCATTTTGATTAGAATAAGTATTTAATGGACTAAAACTATAAGGAGTTCCAGTATAATATACATCAGTATTTCCACTAATAGAAATTGAATACATTCTTATATCATCTACATAAGAACTAACAATTCCTTGTTTAGTTCCATCAGCAGTTAAATCTACAGAAGTTCCACGATAATCAATAAATTCTGAAAATGATTGTCCAACATTTAAAAGCATAGAAGATCCAGCAGTTGTTACTGAAGAACTTGTTAATGAAGGAAATGATAATGTCCATATATTTTCTGAAAGATCAATTGGAGAACTAACAAAAATTATATTACCCATACCAAGTGTTTCAACTGTTATAAGACCTGATTCTGTATCTGAAGTAGCAAGAAGTTTAATTCCAGGTTGTAAATATGGAATATTTGATTGTAATAATAATCCAAGAGCATTTCCAGTTTTATCTGTTGTTGCTTGTCCAGTTGCTGTAAATGTTGTTCCAATATTATTATTAGCAGAACCAAGACTTATCCAATTAGTATTTCCAACTTCATTAATTGTATAAACTTGATCAACTACTAAACTATATGAACTAACAAGTCCAATATTTAATTCTAAAGATGTAACACCAGATTTAGGAATAGCAGTTGATTGTGTTTTAATTATAGGAAATGAAGCAGAAATTTTTGATACAGTTGCTCCAATACTTCCAGTTCTTGGAATAAAACTTAATGTATTTTCGACAAATGAAGAAACATAATCTTGTTGACTTACTGAAAGTTCTATTGCTTCTTTACATGTTTCAGTTCCTAATACTGAACTAATACGAGTTCCAAGAACTCCTATAGAAGGATAAGGAACACCATCAGAATAATAAACCGTATTAAAATTTGAAAGTAAATTATCAAAATTTGTATTCCAACCTACAAATGAAAATTCACCAGCAGAATATGTAGAATCTGTTGCTGCTCCATAAGGATCTTGAGGATTAGGAGGTTGAGAAGGAGTAGCAGTAGATAATAAACTTCCAGGAATATCTCCAAAAGGAACTAAAGAAGTATTAGAATCTTGGCATAAAGAAAATAAGTTATTTGTTTCATCATATGTGTAATAAGGACATTTAGTTCCAAATAAAATTTCAGGAGAAAAGGTTTCAATTGCTAATTTAACATCACCCCATGCCATTTCTAAAGCAGAATTGACTAATTTCAACCACCAAGTATATGTATAACAATAATAATAATCAATTTCAAGTTGAGGATATACATATGGAATAGGTGGTTGAATAGTCCATGCTGCTTGATTTTGAGGTTGCCATTGAACAGTTCTTGTTGATTGAAATAATGTTGGTGATGCTTTAGGACCATATTGCCATGTAAATGTTACATCATAAATTGTATTATTAGGATTAGTATTTAAAACTGTCGTAGAATTACCAAAATATTGACGAATTTGAGGAATAAATACTGGTAATACTTTTCCAACACCATTTAATGAAAAGTTTTCTACTGAAACAGCATATTTGCTTTTATCTTTCAAAATTGGTAAAGAACGAGTATCTTGATATTGTATTTGAGGATCATTAGTTGATTGTGTAGTGTTTGTAGAATTATTGATGATACTTCCATTATAATAAAGGAAATCAGGATCACTCGAAGAATCCTGTTTACCTATTTCACTAAATTGAGGATTTACTTCCGTATGGAAATTAAATACTCCACGCTTTGACATTTTATTTATAAGACAAGAAATTTAATGATGAATTAATTTATTAGTAAATTGAGTTACAAAATCATCAGGTGCTAATCCTGAATCTAAAACCATTTGTGCGTATTCAGGCAAAGAAAGATGTTTAAAATATAATCGAGTAGCAGCATGACGACCACATGTATTTATATCACGTTTTGATGATTGAAATGGATATTTATTATAAACAACTTTATTTCCTGAATTACGCAAAAGTTCAGTTAAATAATGTGTATCTTCACGAAATTCTTTTTGTTTTGCTTTAGAAACCCATTTTGATTCTTCATCTGGTTTTATTCCATAAGAATCATTAAATTCTACTATATTTCCACGTTTTAATAAGCATATCCAATGACCAGTATGAGAATCTGTAGTTAAATAAAGAATCATTAATCTTCCTTTTTCATCAAGAGCATCATCTAAAGTATGAAATTGTAAAAGTTCAGGATATGTTATTATACGCAAAGTTGGAATCATTTTGTGTATATCTTCATCTGATAAAGAATAAGCGCGAAGTTCTTCATTTTCTGGAAGCATAGCATGTTTTTGTTGAATTGCTCTCTCTAATGAAACACATTTACGCGAAGCAGGTATTCCTGATGCTGAATAAACTCTGAAACCATTTTTGTAGTTCTTTATTAGAACCATTTATAATTTAAAGCAGATAAATTTAATGTTCTTTATTTTAAAATCATATATATATGATGTTCTTTATTTTTAAATTAATATATAAAAATGTATAAAAAGGGTTATACCTGCCGATTGATAATAAAGTAAAAAATGTTAAATTTCATTTTAAATCAAATAGGTAAGAATAGAAAAGTAGTATTATATATTTATTTTTTGTAGAAATTTTTTAAAAAACTATTTTTAACTTTTTAAAAAGAACACTATATGTTCTTTTATTTTTTTTAAATTTCTTTTTTCAAAATAATTCAGATAAAAACATATAAATAATACTACTTTTTTTCTTTTGATGTATTAGGTAAGATGATTTTTTTGCTTTTTTATGATTCTAATCAAATGACGAGTATGCGTATTTTCATACATTTTTATATATGATTGTTAAAAATGATTCAATCAATATATATTGCTATAAGAAAAAGTTCAATCCATATATATGACCTGAACTTCTTTAAAAGTAATTTAAACAAAACTTACTTAATATATATGAATTCTATATTTATCTAACTATTCCAAATTCAAGTAAAACAGTCCATAAATCATCTTGATCATATATTTGTGATAAAATATTAGGAATAAGATCATCTGGAATTTTTTTTTGTAATTCTTTAACTGCTGTTCTAATTGTATCAAGTCTTTGATTTCTTTCTGTCGCAAGTCTAAGTCTCATATCTCTTACTTCTTGTTGATTATTTATATCATCTTGTCTTCTCTTCATTTTATTATATATATTTATAAATTATTGATTCATAACTTTTGCTGAATGTTCAGTAATTAAAACTTGTGGAAAATGTTTTTTAATATAAATCCATCTTGAACCAGTTTTCTTTAAATCTCCAGATTCTTTATTATCAAGTCCTAAATAGGTTTTCATCATATAATTAAAAGCATGTGCGCCAGTAGATAAAGGATACAAAACATATCCAGTTGCTTCCATTAAAACTAATCTTGTTCTCTTATAATCAGATAACAAATGGGTTATATAAATCATTGTGATATTATTATGTCTACCTGTTGAAGCAATTTGGTTTACAAGACCTTGAATTGCTTTATCAGTTGCTTTATCAAAATTTTCAATATCATCAAAAATTACCATAGAATTATCAAGAACTTTTAAATCAGTAATAGGATTTTCAGTTAATTTTGCTGGATCTAATCGAATTAAATATTTAAGTTTATCAAGAGTAGAATCTTCTTCAAGTTTAGAAACAACATAAATTTCACGATCAGGATTCATTTTATGATATTCTTCAGCAAGACCTTTAGCAATATAAGATTTGCCTGAACCTGAAGGTCCACATATATAAAATATTTCTCTTGCCTTTTTATCTGATGTAGGAAGTAAAGAAAAAGTTGAATTAGGAGGAAGATCAATTTCAGTAGAAGATTCAGCAGTAGTATACATTTTTTGATAAATTTCTTTAACTTCCATAGGAGCATTCAAATGTTCAGGTGGAATTCCTTTAGAATACGCATTATTTAAAAATAATAAAAGTTCACTTGCTTTTCTTGGAGGAAGTTTAATTCCTTTTGGAAGTGTTAATTTCTTTTTATGATCTGATTTAGTTTCACTTAAATAAAGAACTTCTCCACCTAAATCTCCACCATTAACTTTTGCTAATTGAAGACCTGAATCAAAATTTAAGGAACTTGGCATTTATAATACTTTGTAGAATAAAATTTACACTTTTATTAATTCATATTTTTAAATTCATGTCTAAAAAATCTATTTTTTACGTCTATTTTTTATTTCTTTTTATATTAATAAATGCGGCATCCACATCATTTAAAAGTTCGTGGTGGTCTTTATTCAGGGTTAACATCAGCATCTAAACAAGCACAAGATGATTATTCTCATGGAATTTCTTATTCTGCTGCTGGTCGTCACCGTAAACATTATGGTGGAATTGGTGCTGAGGGTGTTGAAATGGGGTTAGAAGTAGGAAAACATGTAGTTGATTTGATTCCTGGTGGATCTGAATTTCTTCAACAAGTTGGTTTAGAAGCACCCCCACCACCACCACCACCAACGGCATCATTTCATGCTATGACTGGATTTCAGGCACCACTTGAAGCAACTAGACAACATGTGAGAGGACGTGGAAAAAAATCTACGTCTATTCATAAAATGAAAGTTCATCACGCCTGTCCTCATTGTGGTGGTGTTCATGCTGCTATGTCTACAACTCGTAAACACAAATGTAAGCATTGTGGTGGTTCTTTTTTAAGTGCGTTATCTTCAGGTTTAAGTAAAGCAGTTAGTGTTGGAAAGAAAGTTGCGGCAAATCCTATGTTTCAAAAAGCAGTTCAATTGGCAGCACCCCATGTAATGGCATATGCTCAACAACATGCTCCTGGTCTTGTTTCTGCGGCACAAAAATATGCTCCTATAGTTCAAGCAGCATATCAACATCCTGTAGGTCAAATGGCAGCAAAACATTTAGGTTTTGGTAAACATAAGGTTCACCATAGTTGTCCCCATTGTGGTGGTGCTAAACATTCTGCTATGAGTTCTAAGAATCACAAGTGTAAGCATTGTGGTGGTGCTTGGTGGAATGATCTTGCTGATACTGTAAAGAAAGTTGCTGCTCATCCTTTAGCACAGCAACTATACCACCATGCGGCACCCCATATACAACATGCTGTTCAGCAACATGCTCCTGGACTTGCTACTGCTGTAGGACATATGAAAGCAGCATATCAGCACCCTTTAGGTCAAATGGCAGCAAAACATTTAGGTCTTGGAAAGCGTAGATCTCGCCCTCCTACGGCACATTCTCTTGCTGTTGGAAAGGTTATGAAGGAAACAGGTATGGGACTTGGACATGCTTCTAGATATGTAAAGCAACATGGATTAGCGCATTAATAAATATTTTCTTAAAGATAAATGCCACAAATAATAACACATAATTCAGTTCCAAATCCTTATATTAAACAACAATTAATTAAAAATGGTCCACCAACACCTCAAGAATTAACTCATTCTATTCCAACTCATTATATTGCTAATGGAAAACCTCGAATTCCTTCAGCGCATTCTATTGCTGTTGGTAAACTAATTAAAGCAACTGGTATGGGACTTGGACATGCTTCTAGATATGTTAAACAACATGGTTTAGCACGTAAATAAATATACAATAAAGCAATTACATTTAAGAAAATCTATTCTTAAATATAAATGCCAACATATCAGTCAGCACCGAATTATCCAGTGGTATTTCCTGATGCTGTTGCTCATGAAAATCCATATGGATTTAGAACTATGAAGGGAAATACAATTCTTATTCGTGGTGAGATTGATCCAGGACATTCTGCTCATCCATTATGGAAAAACCAAGCAGATGAAGTTGCTCTTGCGAGAGTTCACAATACATTTTTAGCAAAACAAAAAATGATGAAACAACCTGCTTCTATGAAAGGTTTACATAGTTATACGACTCAACGTGGAGATTTCAATTCTGTGCGTGGTGGAACTGTATGGTCTAAAAAGGGTGAAGAAATGATTCAAGGATTAGTTCGTGATCGTAAATTTCAATATGATGCTCTAAATGAAGCAACATTTGATTCAATTCCTCAAAATCGTCTTCAAGTAAATCTTCCACCATCAGAAACTTATAAACTTGATAAATTATTTTTGGATACACTTTCTAATATTACTACTGGAAATGTTAAACCATTATATACTGAACTTGGTTCTTTAATTTCTGAATTAATGATGTCTGCTGATAAAATTTCTGAAAATAAAGTTGATGAATATTTACAATATATTTCCCAAATTAATGATGCTCTAACTATTTTACAAACTGAAAATTATGGATTAGTAGATTCTAAATATTTGAAAGATGTAGCAAGTATGAATCGCAGAGTAATAAGAGTTCAAGCATTTTTACAAAAACTTGCTGAATTTCGTGGAAGACCTACTAAAGAAAAAATGGCAGCAATTCAAACTATGAAATATTCTCTTCTTGCTGATTCTCAACCTATGCTACAACGTGGTGCTTTAGGATTGTATCCTGGAGTTGAAGAAGCATATTTAAATAGAACTATAGCAGAATCAGGTAATTATGGACCAGCAACAGCAAGAGTTCGTCGTGAAGCAAGAGATGAAGAAATAGCAAGAGTTCGTGAACTTCAAACAAGATTAGGAAGACCTGCTGATTTTAGTAGAGAAGAATTTGAGGCAGTAGATTAAAATTCTTTAATTATAAAGTTTTGTATATAATAAAATGTTTCTTGATATTGATGATATGTATGCTATTAATGTTCGTGGTGAAGTTTTAAATAAAATTTCAAAACGAGTTATGACAGGATGGATAATAGGATCAAAACCAAAATATTATCTTGCTGTATGGATTCATAAGAAAAGAGTTAAAGTTCATAAATTAGTTGCTCAAAAATTTCTTCCAGCACCTACAGAAGAGAATTGTGTTATTGACCATATTGATAGAAATCGTTATAATAATACTGCTCAAAATTTACGATGGGTTTCTAAATCAGTTAACGCAACAAATAAAACCATTTTAACTAAAACTTCTCTTGGAGATAATCATCATATTAGAATTGTAAAATGTGATTCTAATATAGATTATTTTGTTAGAATTGTAATTAATAAAGAATTAATCCAAAAGAGATTTGGAACATTAGAAGAAGCAAAAGAATTTAGAGATAATCTTATTAATAATTCTGAATATAAAGAGAAAGAATCTCGTCTAATTATAAATGCCGTATTTCCTGAAGAAGTCAGGTAAAAAATATTATGTGGAAGATACAAGTGGTCGTAAATATTCTAAAAAACCATTACCATTAGCACGTGCTGAAAAACAATTAAAAGCATTACATATTCATACTGGTCATGGATTATTTGGTGGAAATAAATGGGATCGTGTTAGATTAATTGCTACAGATATAGAACAAGTAAATCATCGTAATCAATCAATTGGAGCAAAACAACGTTATAATCCACCATATCCATTTCAAATTGGAAAATATAAAATGGTTCAAATGAGAGCGCCAACACCTGAACCATTACCTAATATTGATGAAAGATTACAAAAATTAGTTAAAGAAAAACATCTTGATCAAAGAGATGTTCCATATTATAAAACAAAAATTGATGAATATTTAAGATTACCAACACTTTTTAAACAAAATACTTTTAAAGTTCATGATCCAATTTATACAGTAAGACAACCAGAAGAAATACTAGGAAGACCTGGAACGCAAGAAACTGCTGAAGAACGTTTAATGTATGCTCATACTGGTCATCCACATCTTGAAGTAAGAGAAGCAGAAGAATTGCCATTATTAGAAGAACATATAGCATCATTACCAACAAGAAGAGAACAAAAAAACGCAGATACAATGAATGAAATACATGAATTATTAGCAAGACAATCACTTACTCATCAACAAGGACAAATTCAACCTTTTTCACAAGAAGATCCTCGTATGAGGGGTTTAGGAAGTCGTTATGCTGATCCTGATACACATATTTTAGTTGGTGATTTATCAGGTGGTGGATATTGGGAAGATGAATATAATAGACGCGCTAATTTAATTCCTGGAGTTAATCAAAAACTTCTTGCTGAAATTGGCACAGATTTAAAACACCGTTTAGCAAGATTAATGACTACTAAATTTGTTCGTCCTCTTTCAATATTTGGTGTTAAAACTAATAAAGAAAGATTAGTTACTGAAGCATTAGATACATTAACAAGATTAAGCATTCAATCAAATCCTCATCCTACTCCTGGTGTTGAAACATGTATTAGTAATACTAATTCTCCTGGAGAAACTTATTATTATAATCCATTAAATAATAATACAACTTGGGAACATCCAATTAATCCAGCAAGACCAATTGAAGAATTAGTTCAAGAATCAAGAACTACTGGCAGATTAGGACACCCAATTATAAGAGATAATCCTCCAAAATATAGACCAATTACACAAATTGATCCTAGAGGAATTTTTGATACTGAATCATCAGAATTTAAAAGTATTTTACATTTGCCATTTCCTTCAGAATTTAAATATATACAAATACAAAATTATGTTATTGGAACACCAATTCCTTGGGGTAAATTTAATACTGTATTTATTTCTGGAAGACATCCTGATCAGTATGGACATGTTGGTGTTCTTATTCGTAATTTAACTAATCCAATTTCTTATACATGGTATGATTCTCATGGAACATCATGGAGACAAGATTTTTCATTTTTTAATCCTTGGCAAGAACAATTAGATTCTATTGTTGGTAATGCTGATGTTAATTTTAATGATTCTGTTCATCAATGTAGTTCTTCATTATGTAAATCATTTGCTAAAATTAGAGCAACATATCCAAATTTAACTAATGAACAATATAATCAAGAATTAAAACAAACTGCTCAACAAATAGCAAATAATCCTAATTTTAATGTTATTACAACAGCATTACCTATTTATGAAAGAGATGAAGATAATTTTATAACTAAAAAAGGTTATGTAACACCTACTGATCCAAAACAAATATTGGGAATTTATTCTCGTAATATTCCTCCTGCTATACCTGAACAAGGATTATATGCTCATAGACCAGGAGATGTTTATGCTGCTCAATTAGTAGCAGAAAAAGTTCAAGAACCACTTATTTCAAATCCACAAGAAATAATACCATTTATTGGTCAAGGAAATCCTCAAAAAACTAAAAAAGAATTAGCATTTTTAAAACGGTATTTAAAAGGACAAGGGATTCCAGCAACTAAAAAAAATATTAATAAAATTTGTAATATAATGGATGTTGAAGGTGTATTGTTTGAATAAAATATTGATAAATTATAAATGGCATCGAATCCGCCACGTTCAGCATATGAAGAATATATGAATCCTACGCAACCTAATGAAACAGCACGTCGTATTGATGAAATTGGAAGAAGAATGTTAGAACAACGAGAACAAATTAGAAGAAATTCTGAATTATTAAATGCTTATAGAGGACGTGTTGGTAATAATCCTGAAGCAACATTTACTGCTGGAATACCACAACAACAAGCACCAGCATTTCAACATAGAGAACCACAACCATACGGCAATGTTCCTCAAGCACCATATAATCCTTATGAACATCTTGCTGGTGGTCCTGGTCCTGGTCCTGGTCCTGGTCCTGGTCTTCATGCTCCACCATTACAAGGACAATATGTTCCTCCAAGACAAGAAGTCCCTGTTGCTCCAGTAGTCCCACCTAATCCATATACTACAGCAAATTTACAATCATTTTTTCAAAGATTAACTAATCCTACATTAGCATTATCTGTAATGCTTGAATTGAAACCATTAATTCCTGGATTTCGTAACGCAATTAATACTGGAGAAATTAATTCTGCTGATTTAAAAAAACAAGCAAAAACTTTATTACTTAAATATCATTCTGATAAGGGATTTACTGGTGATCCTAATATTTTTAAAGAATTATCATCAATTTTTGGAGAACAGCAAGGATTAGATTTATATGGTCAAGGAAAACATAAATATAGTTTAGCACATGCTAGAGCAATGGAACATCATTCAAGAAAATAAATATTCTATACTTAATAAATGGATGCTAAAAAATATCGTCGTATCACATTGGCAAAGCAGGACTTTTTACAAGCACCTGAACAACATGAATTTTCTAATGTATTTGGTATTGAAGATACAAATGTAGCACCTACTAAACTTCCTCAATCAGTTGCTCAACTTCCTCATTTACAACAACCTATACTTGAACAATCTTATCATGAACAATTACCAAGTCAAACTGAATATCAGCATGTTCAAGAAGTTGCTCATGCTAATCCTAATGATATTCTTGCTCAACAACAATATCATTCAATGACTCAATCAAAGTTATCAGGAATGGGTAAATCTACTCACCATGATACTGAAATTTATTTAAGAAGAATAGAGCGCGATAAGATTTTACGACGCTCTATTGAACTTGCTAAACGTAGAAAAATATCTACTGCTTCTGAAAGACCAAGTTTTTTTAGTTAATTATCTTCCATTGATTTCATTATCAACATCACGAAGTTTTAAAAGTATAACATCGCTTTTTGATTCAAAAAAATTAATTAATTTATGAAGATCTGAAACTAAAAATCTTTCTTGTGAAGATTTAACTTGAAAATCTACCATCATATCAACCATGGATTCATATAAATGTTTCCTTGCTTGATATTCTTTATATTCATTTCGTAAATTCAATTGTGTCTTTTTAAGCAAATAAACTTTATCATCGTAATCCATTTTTATATTTTAAAAGTGTTATTTTTTAAATGACCTTGACGAGAATCGAACTCGTATTATTGGATTCAAAGTCCAATGTAATAACCATTATACTACAAGGTCAATCTTTATTTAGAAAATAATTTAAGATAAATAACATCAAAGAATATTCTTTGATAAATTATAAATGGATGAATATGAACTTGATTTATTATTAATCTTCCTTGCTCTCTTCATTGGATTCTTGATATTCCTCATTTTCTTCATCTTCTTCTATGTTATTATAAGATTGACTCTTTAACCAATTTTTAACTGATTCAATAATATGTTTATAATTTAATTCTTCTTTTAATAAATTCCATACTCTCTCTTTAATATCTTCTTCAGCATCATATGAAAGAGAATTTAAAATGTCAGATCCATTATAAATTTCTTTGACTTCATTAATTGGTAATAATTCTGTAATATAATCAAATAGAATCTCTTCAGTTAATTGAATAGTTCCACTCATTTATCATTGACCTCGAAGAATATTCTTTGGAATTATCATATATATAGAAAAGTGATATTATATATATTTTTTTTTCTTAAAATTTTTTACATAAGAGTATCTCACTTATTAAAAAGAACACTATATGGTCTTTTATAATTTTTAAATTTCTTTTTTAAAAAAAACATGGAGAAAAACATATAAATAATACTACTTTTCAATTCTAATCAATTAGGTAAGAATGGTTTATGCTTAAAAATAAGTTTGTTATCAAATGGCGGGTATAAGTGATTTAATACTTGTTTTAAAAAGGGATTGTCGAGGTCATAAAATTTTTGTGGAAATGGTTTACACAGAAAATAATATATATGAATATAACAAAATGCCCCGACCTTTAATTCCTACTGAATGTAAAAAAATGCGAACTTTAAATGTAAATATTACCCAAACTACGGAAGAAGAAATATGGACTCATTTAAATAATTTATATTTAACTTATTGCGTGGATGCAAGTGAAATTTATCATAAACAGCATGAACTAATACAATTTGTATATGATAACCCTTATAAAAATTTTTGCTGGAGAAATAATAGAAGACCTAAAAGAGTAGAATGGGAAGAATGGAAATCAGGAGCAAAAAAGTCTGAATATGAAACCATAATTAGTAAAAATTTTGATTTCAAACATGACTGGATTTTATGCGTCGATGCTTTTAATTGGTATGATGAGAATTCTATAAAATCCTATGAAGTTAAATCAATGATATTTGAAATGGAACATAAATATAATTATGATCTTTTAGAAAACAACGAATTTATTCATTACGAAAAATTATATTACAAAAAATCTAAAGAAGAATGGGAAAATACAGATTATGAATGGATTGCTGAAAATCAAAAGAAACTCGACCATATTTCAAACCATCATTCTCCAGAATATTGGAAAGAGAAATATGACCAAGAATTAAAAAGAATTGAAGAAATTGATGTTAAAGGATTTAAAGAACGAGAAATGATAGAATTTCAAAAGAAATATCCATTAATTCGTGATACAAGAGATTATGAAAATTGTAAATTTTGCTGTAATGATCGTAAAGAACTTCAAGAGCATGAAGAAAGACAAAAAGCAGAAGAAAAGCAAAGACAAATATGGGAATTAGAATGGCGACAGAAAAAAGAAGCAGAATTAAATCAACCAAAAGAATTATATGAATGTGAATTATGCGATTTTAAAACTTATAATGACCAAGAATTTGATAAGCATGAAGAATCTAAAGAACATAAGAAAATGATGGATTTAAAGAAATTTTATTGTAGCACATGTGAAATTCAATGTAGAAATTTAATAGAACTAAATATCCATAAACAAACCATGAAACATAAAATTAAAATTGGGGAAATTGAAAGACAAACTGATTTCAAATGTGAAAAATGCAAGTATGAAACCAAATTAAAACAGAATTGGGAAAAACATTGTTTAACAAAAGGTCATTTAGAAATGTAGTATTATTTATATGTTTTTCTCCATATTATTTTGAAAAAAGTTTTTTTTAATTTTATAAAGTCCATACCATGTTCTTTTTTAGAAGTGTGATTCACTTTTAAAAAAAAATTTAGGAAAAAAAAATATATATAATATCACTTTTCTATATATATGGATTTAAACAATATTGTTTTATATATAGTAAATGGAATTATCACCTGCTGAAAAACATTATAAAAACCAGATGGAAGCATGTAAAAAATATTATGAAAAAAACAAGCAAAGAATTGCTGAACAACGTCATACAAAAAGAATTGAAAAGAATCCTGAAATAAAATCTCGTGGTCGATTTAATCAAAAGAAAAATTATTCTTTGATAGAAAGTAAAGATGAGTGATTGGTATTATAAAAATAGAGATCGTATCTTAAAAGAAAGAATGGAACAATATCATAAAGATAAAGAATTTCGTGAGAAAAAAAAAGAATCAACTTTAGAATTATATTATAAAAAGAAAGCAATGTGTCAGGCATTAGCAAATGGTGGTAATATGTTTGGATTAAAACCTAAAAAGCGTAAGTAAGAATATTGTTTTCTATTTGGAAATCTTTATGAAAAAAAATAAAAGAGAAAATTATCCTTTTTTATTTTTTTTATTTTTTTTATTTTTTTTATTTTAATTCTTATTTAATTCTTCACATATCCAAGACCAGTTTATTTTTTCCTTAATTCCTTTTGTTGTAATAATCGCAAAAAATTTCTCATCATACAATTCACAATTTTCTTGGATATATTTATTCCATGTAATAATTAACCATTCTTTACCATATAAATTATTAATAGGTTTTTCAATTCTGGTTTTAGTTTCTTCTAAAATAATTATTGATGTTTGAGTGATAGGATTTTCTTCTGTATTTTCTTCTGTATTTTCTTCTTTATTTTCCAAATCATCATAATAATCATTAATTCTTTCTTGTAAATCATCTTCATTATGTTCTTCTTCATTATTATCTTCATTATAATAACTATTAACTAACTCAGATATAACATCGTCATTATTACTATCTAAAAAGTTTATAATTTTAATACGTTGGTCTGACATTTTTACATATTTATATTCATATTTTTTTGAACCAAATACATCTTGTTGATGATGTTCTGCTAATGAAAAACTTATGCGAAAATAATCATTATCTGGCAGTAAATTTAATCTAATATCGCAAAAGAATAAATCATATGAATATTTTATTTTTTTTTCACCATATAAATCGTCTCGTTCTTTCTTTGTTATTTTTCTAACTCCAAGAGTATTATTATGTTTCTTAACTGATTTTACACCAAAAATCTTAACCAACGTGTTATCACTAATACAACCAATATGTATAGAATGTGTTCCTCCCATTGTTATTATGGTTATATATATTATACTCTGTTTAAATCCCTTATTGTCATATATAGAAACCCATTTAAACAAACGCGTATATATATAATCATAAGAAGCAATGACTGATAACAAACAAGAAATTACTCTCTACGATATCACTATTAATAGAATTAGTATTACGTTTGAAGATTTTAAAAAAGTTCTTAAAGAACGAGTTAATAATTGTGATGATAAATATATTAAAAAAGAATGGAGTTCATTTAAAAAACATGCTAAAAGCAAAACAAAATCAATTGAAAAACGTATAGATAAAATTGAAAATTTAAATTTAATTATAAATATATATAATGAATATAATGATTGTGAAGAATATGGCGATTTAATATGTGATGATACACATATTGCCAATAAAGTAATGGATATATTAGATGATAATGATAAAAAAGAAGCAGAGCAAAGAATGAATGATCCAAATTATTTCTGTGAATATTGTGGAGATTATGGAGATTATAGTGCTAAAGGAGTTAGAAATATTTGTAGAGAATGTGAAGAGGAAAGAGAGGAAGAAGAATGTGAATCTAAAAATTAAAATATAAAATCATATATATAAATATATTTGAGGTCGAGCAATTATTTTTGGGGGGGTATATAAAAAGTTCTACGCAAAATATTTTTTCAT
>Ga0114962_10001121_pt1 | contig 23323 bp, 23 predicted proteins | sample C_130820_MF_Meta_FD_87017 | JGI IMG/M metagenome (GOLD analysis project Ga0114962, IMG submission 87017) | Freshwater microbial communities from Lake Croche, Canada to study carbon cycling - C_130820_MF_MetaG | ecosystem: Environmental > Aquatic > Freshwater > Lake | place: Lake Croche, Canada... | reverse complement strand
GGAATGAGATAACAAAGATTCGGTCATTGAAAATGCCATCTAGCACCGAACGCAGGGCGCCAAACACTGCGTCGAGGGCCGCCACAACTGCGATGGGTAAATACGGCTGCAGCCACGAAGGCACAGTCGGGTGAAACACTAAGCCCAGAATGATACCTACAATTAAGCCGATAGCTGGAATCACTATTGTCCCCCTGACGCACTGGTTGTATTTGCTGCCGCTGGGATGGTCGTCGTCCCCAAAATATCCAGTCTCCAGACTACGCCGTAGCGACTGGATAACTCCTCAAGGAGCAGGCCGGCGACGCCATCGCGAAAAATTCCCGCAGTTGCATCGGCTGAATCACTGATTGCCACAACTCGATACGGCGGTGACAAAGGTCGATAGTCGACCAAAATGGCGTCTCCCGCATTTCGGATTGCTGATCTAGCGGTTAGCCGCTGACCGTTGACAGAAATGCCAGTCGCGCCCGCAGCCCAAAGTCCATTGACCACAGCTTGCAGATCGCGATCCTGGACAACTCCAGGCACAATTGCGCCATTTGGCGAATTGCCCGAACTCACAGCGTCATCCAAAGAAACCTGCAATCCCGGCCCGGTTAATTCGGTGAATCCAGTAGCTCGGCGCAAGTTTGTTAGTAGTTTTTGGGCCTGCTCCCCCAGCGAAGTTCCGGCCAGATGTGCGCTTTCCGCTGCCACTAAATCGGACTGCGCTTGAGTGAGCGATATTTGCGCGGCGGCCACTCGTTGGTCGGCGGCTTGGATTCGCGAGATGAGCGCGCCTCTAGTGGCGTTTAGTTCTGTAGATTGTTGTTGCTTTGCCACGACCGCAGCCACGAAAGTCAAAGCAAGAATAAGAGAGGCTACTGCGGCTAAGGATTTAATCACTGGTGAAGTGTGGCGATCAGCAACAGTCGACTCGTAGTCAGAGGCCACGGCATCGGTGAGTAGCGCATCTAACGAAGGGTTACTACTCACGCGTACTCCTTACTGTTACTAAGCCGCGATACTGGCGCGTATAGAGCAGTGCGCCGTACCAATACAAGGCTAAGCCCCAGATAAGAAAAGCCACTGCAAGATCGTGCGCGATTGTGCCGACCATGCCGTGGAAAGTGCCCAGCAGAACCAGCGGGAACGCCCAAAGCAGGTTCATAGTGGCGGCCTTGCCAATGAAATGCACCGGGAAACCTGTGTAGCCTTTTTGCTTCAACTTCGCGACCAAAAAAAGCATGTAAACATCGCGTAGGCCAAAAAGTATGAGTAGGTAGAGTGGCAACTCACCCTCAATAACCAGAGCAATGATGGCCGCCAGAATGTACAGTCGGTCGACCGCTGGATCCATGAGTTCACCGAGCCGAGTGCGCTGGTTTAACTTTCGCGCTGCATACCCGTCTAGCCAGTCAGTTGCCCCACTAAGAAGTAGGACAGCGATGGCTATGCCGTACGAGTGGTTTGCAATTAGCCAACAGAAGTATGGAACACCAAGCAGGCGCAGAAAACTTAGGGAATTGGGAATGTTGAGATTGCTTTGCATAGCGCCGGCCCTCATTGAGTCAGTTCGGAAATTACTGACTCTGCGACTTCACGAACCGATACCCGCTTATCCATGGCCGCCTTTTGTAGCCAGCGAAAAGCCTGTGGCTCGTCAAGTGCCAATTTGGCCTGTAGCAGACCCTTGGCTCGGTCAAGTATTTTCCGTGTCTCCAGTGACTCAGCCAACTCATCGCGTTGCGATTCAACGCTAAGCCGATCGGTAAATCGACTGCGGGCAATCTCAATAGCCGCGACAACCTCAGCCTCACTAAACGGCTTCATCACGTAGCCCATAACCCCTGCGCTACTTGCTTGGGCAATGATGTCGGCCTGACCAAACGCGGTGAGCAATACTACGGGGACGCTATCTCTAACGCTATGAGCCACCTCAATGCCATCTAGCAGCGGCATCTTTACGTCCAAGACAGCGATGTCAGGTTGGAGCTCACGGATGGCCGTTAGCGCGGCTTTTCCGTCGCTGGCTTGACCTACGACGTCGTAGCCGGCCTGTATCAAAAGTTCGACCAAATCCATGCGGATAATTGATTCATCGTCTGCGACAACAACCCGAGTTTTGGTCATACACCTAGCCTATGTGCAACTTTGATGTTCAGCACGCTAACCTAGTGACTACGCCCTGGTACTCCAACTGGCAGAGAGCGCGGTCTCAAACACCGTTCAGTGTGGGTTCGAATCCCACTCAGGGCACATCTGCTTAAAGGTTAGAAATAGATCCGCGAGTTTTCGCGATGGCACCAAGTAAACCATTTAAAAATTTTGCCGAGTTGTCGGTGCTTAAACTTTCCGCAATCTCCATTGCCTCGGAAACGATTACCGAAGTGTCTGTATCTGGGATCCAAATAAGTTCTGCTACGGCCACCCGCGCAATCGCACGGTCCAGGGCTGGCATTCGCTCAATTGTCCGGTCCGCCAGATAGGTGCTAATGATCTCGTCAATTCGCTCACGATTTTCGGTTACGATCTGCGTCAAACTAATCGCAAACTCATTTACGTCTGGATTACGTGCTAGTACTTCCGATACCGGTACAGAGCGCTGCTCAGCCTCAAACAGAGCTTCGATGGCGCGTGAGCGCGCCTTGCTGCGAGTGCGCACTTAGTTAACGCGGCCTAGGTATGAACCGTCGCGCGTGTCTACTTTTACCTTTGTATTTGATTCGAGGAACAACGGAACTTTAATTTCAGCGCCAGTCTCCAGGGTTGCTGGCTTAGAACCCGCGCTCGAACGATCGCCCTGTAGACCAGGCTCTGTATAAGTAACCATAAGTTCAACGCTTGCTGGGAGTTCCACGTAGAGCGCTGCTCCTTCGTGGATTGCCACCACGGCTTCTTGGTTTTCCAACATGTACTTTGAGGCATCGCCCACCACGTTGTCAGAGATTGGGTACTGGTCATATGACTCGAGGTCCATGAAAACCCAGTCATCACCATCGCGGTACAGGTATTGCATATTGCGCTTGTCAACATTTGCAGTTTCCACTGAAACGCCGGCGTTGAAAGTCTTGTCAACTACTTTGCCCGAGAGAATATTTTTGAGCTTGGTACGCACAAAGGCAGGACCCTTGCCGGGTTTAACGTGCTGAAATTCCACCACGGCCCAAAGTTGTCCATCAATGTTGAGAACTAAACCGTTCTTCAAGTCATTTGTGCTTGCCACGAAAACGCTCCTTGTTGATTAACCAATTTCTTGCAGGTCGTACGAATACTCGGTGAGATTCTGATAACCAGACTCAGTAACAACAATCGTATCCTCGACACGCACTCCCCCGCGATTCGCCAAATAGGCGCCGGGTTCGATTGTTAAAACTGTACCTGCCATAAGTGTAGTAGAGGAAGTTGCTGACAAAAATGGGTCTTCGTGAATTACCAACCCAACACCGTGACCGAGTCCGTGCCGGAAAAATTCTGCATACCCGGATGCGCTGAGCGACTCACTAGCACCATTAGTTACGGCTTCACAGCTAACTCCGTGCTTAACTAAGTCCCGCGCTTGCGCCTGGGCAGCAGCAACCGCTTGGTACAACTCCTGTTGCCATTGTTGCGCGGGACCAACTACAAATGTTCTTGTGCAGTCGCTGTGATAGCCCCGCAATTTGGCACCAAAATCAATCTTTAGAAAATCACCCGTGATTAACGCACGACCCGTTGGCTGATGATGTGGTATCGCACTGTTGGGTCCACTGGCCACGATTGTTTCAAAGGCAACTTCATCGGCGCCCAGATCTACCATCTTGCGTTCCAGCATTCGGGAAATCTCGCGTTCGGTCATCCCAACCCGGACCATGGGTATCAGTATTTCTAGCGCTTGGGTACTTATTTTGCAGGCCTGGGCAATCAACTCGATTTCAGAAGCATCTTTAATCACACGCAGGGATTCAACGGTGATGGCGCTCGGCGCGAAAGTTCTATCTGGCGCTAGTGACTGCATCCGCGAAAGCAGTGCATGGGTTAAATGCGCGGATTCGAATACCACGCCGACAGCGGATGGATGGCTTAGCGCCGACTTGAGTAAATCACTAGTGATTACCACCTCTACATCGAAACATTCAGTAGCCGATTGAATTTCATACCGAGCATCTGTATACAGGGTCGCAGTGCTTTGCGTTACTCGCAGGACACCGTTCGAGCCGCTGTATCCGCAAAGATAACGGATGTTAATCGGATTGGTGACTACAAAAGTGAATTCGGATGGAAACAGTTGTTGGAGTCTTTGGATTCGCGATGACATTACATTGAAAGCAATGCACGCAGCGCTAGAAGATACGACTGCGCACCAAATCCAGCGATAGTGCCGTTTGCCACTCCGGATACCAATGAAGTGTGACGGAACTCTTCTCGAGTCATCGGATTGCTTAAGTGAATTTCAATTAGCGGCTCAGTTACCATCGAAGCCGCATCACGGATTGCTACAGATGTATGGGTGTAGGCAGCGGGGTTAATAACTACCGCAAGGTGCTCAGTGGCAGCCTCTTGCAACCAGTTGATCAAATCGACTTCGTCATTGGACTGGCGAAAATCAACCTGCAAGCCGTGCTCTTTACCAAAATTCAAACACATTGTTTCGATGTCGGCCAAAGATGTACTGCCGTAAACATCCGGCTCACGCTGACCAAGTTTATTTAGATTGGGCCCATTTAGTACTAGTACTTTACGCATGTAAACCATCATTCACGACTTCTTGGTACGCCGCAATAAGCAGTGAGGGGTCTGGACCCTCAAGTAAAGCGGGTCGACCGACATCATCGAGAATCACAAAACGCAGGAGGCCACCGCGAGTCTTTTTATCTATCTGCATGGCGGCTAACAGTTCTGGCCAATGCCCGTCAGGGTACTTAGTTGGCAAACCAACCGCTTTCAGAATGCGAATGTGCCTCGCCACGTGTTCTTCACTTAAACGACCGGCTAAGCGCGCTAGATGGGCAATAAATACCATGCCGACCGACACAGCTGCGCCATGACGCCAACGGTAGTTTTCAACCCGCTCGATTGCATGGGCAAAGGTATGACCGTAATTGAGTATCTCGCGTCCGACTGATGTTCCAAGAGTCTCTCGCAAATCGCCGCTGACCACATCAGCTTTCACTTGGATTGCGCGTTCAATAATTTCTTGAGTGTGTGGCCAACCAGGCGATGTTGCTCCAACTGGGTCAGCCTCAATCAACTCCAAAATCTTCGGATCGCGAATGAAACCAGCTTTGATGATTTCTGCTAATCCGCTGATGTAGTCATTCGGCGAAAGCGTTTCGAGAGAATTTAAATCACACAGAACGGCAATTGGCGAATGAAAAGCACCTACTAAATTCTTACCCTGTTCGGTATTGATTCCAGTCTTACCCCCGACTGCCGCATCGACCATACCCAATAAGGTCGTGGGAATGTGCAATACGTTGATGCCACGTAACCAGGTTGCAGCGACGAATCCACCGAGGTCGGTAGTAGCGCCACCACCAACCGTGATTGCTAGATCATTACGAGTGAAGCCCGCTTGACCCAGAGCGCTCCAGCAAAATTGCAAAACTTCTGCTGACTTAGCGTCTTCGGCATCGGGTATCTCGATTCCGATTGCCTGAACTTTGGCGAATGAATCCTTTATTGCCTCGCCAGTGACTCTCAGCGCCGACGAATAAATCACAGCGACCCGATCTACGCCGTGCAGATAGTCATTCACATGGTCCAAGAGTTCTCGACCCACAATTACTGGGTACGGGCGCTCCGCATTAACGATAATTGTGCTCACTGTGCGATCCCGTCCTGACTCATAATTGAAATTATGACATCGACCACCTGAGTTGCGGACAGCTCAGACGTGTCGACCTGATGTGTCGCTACCTCTCGGTAAAGCGGCTCCCGTGCATTCATCAAATCAGCCAGTTGACCCCTGACATTTCCGAGCAACAATGGACGATTTCTATTCAACCCAACTCGGGCCACGGCCTGAGCCAAGTTTGCCTGCAGCCAAAAAATATTATTGCCGTGCAACCGCAAGCGGGTCTGGTCACTGAGCAGTGCTCCACCACCCACAGAGATAACCAGATTTTCTTTTGCGAGTAATTGACGGATCACATCTACTTCTAGCTCACGAAATCTTGACTCCCCATCTTCGGTGAAAACGTCCGATACCGACTTCCCGGCAATTCGTTCAATTTCTTGATCACTGTCTACAAATTCACGACCCAATTCGTCGGATAACAACTGCCCGACAGTGGTTTTCCCAGCTCCGGGTACACCGACTAAGACGATGTTAGTCACTAGTAACACTCGCGATGTTGGCAAGAAATCCTTGTACATTGCGCGCGGTTTCAGACACATGATCCCCGCCGAATTTCTCAAGAACTGCTTCGGCCAGCACCAGCGCCACCATCGCCTCCGCCACAACGCCGGCTGCCGGAACTGCGCACGCATCTGAGCGTTGATTGATCGCTACAGCGGCCTGGCCGGTGGAGACATCCACGGTAGCCAATGCTTTTGGCACAGTTGAGATTGGCTTCATTGCGGCGCGCACCCGAAGAACTTCCCCAGTGCTCATGCCGCCCTCGGTGCCACCACTTCGACCTGTGTGCCGGCGCAGTTGGCCGTCTTCTAGAAAGATCTCATCGTGCGCTAACGAACCGCGACGGCGCGCCACATCGAAACCGTCTCCCACTTCAACACCCTTGATGGCTTGAATTCCCATCAAGGCGGCGGCTAGCCGTGAATCCAAACGACGATCCCAATGAACGTGTGATCCAAGGCCAACAGGCACCCCAGATGCCACTACCTCGACAACGCCACCAAGAGTGTCACCGTCGTCATGCGCTGACTTAATCTCAGCCTGCATTAACGCGCTACTAGTTTCTGAGAAACAGCGAACTGGATCTTCGTCTATTTTTGCTAGGTCGGTGAAACTAGGTACCTCGGCCGCCTCAGAGGCAACCGAGCCGATTGAGACTACGTGACTGAACACTTCAATACCTGCAACTTGTCGCAGGAACCGCTTCGCGACTTCGCCTAACGCAACGCGTGCTGCCGTTTCGCGTGCGCTTGCCCGTTCCAGAATAGGGCGAACATCATCAAGTCCGTACTTCTGCATTCCAGCCAGATCGGCATGACCTGGTCGAGGTCTAGTCAGAGGCGCGTTACGGGCCAATGCCTCCAATTCCGACTCATCAACTGGATCGGCAGACATTACCTTGTCCCATTTGGGCCACTCAGAATTGGCGATGGAAATGGCGATCGGTCCGCCCATGGATAGACCATGACGGACCCCGCCAACGATCGATACAGCGTCCTGTTCAAACTTCATCCGAGCTCCTCGGCCAAAGCCAAGGCGTCGTCGGGCTAACGCATCCTGAATGTCGGTTGTCTGAAATTCAATACCGGCAGGCAAACCTTCAATAATTGCCGTCAATGACGGACCATGGGATTCCCCTGCTGTAAGCCAACGCAACATAGCCCTATTGTTTCATGTTCCTTATGACTAAGGCGAATCAGCCACTCACGAGTGCGTCAACAATCACAATAAGTGTGCCAAGTAACATGAAGGGCCCAAACGGTATAGCGCTCTTCGATCGCAGGTAGTTTCTGCGCAACGAGAAGACCGCGAAAACTGCGGCAGTCCCAAAACTGAACCATATCGCGCGCATCCACAGATCGGGGCTGTAGCAACCGATTGCTACAGCGCAGGGTATCGAAAATTTCACGTCACCGAAGCCAAGAGCACCGCGACTTGCCACATACAGAAGCAGGTAAACGGTCAGAGTTTCGAGCACAGTTAATTCAACATCGGGCCATGTGTCCCAGCTGCCACGCCACATTGAGCTAGCAAGCTCAGCTACTGTGACCGCAAGTGTTGTGCCAGCGGTTAAGCAGTTAGGGAGCCGATGTTCTTGAATGTCAACCACGACAGCTTTGCCGCCCAAGCAGATGAAGGCAAAAAGTGGAAGCAGGTACACAGTTGCGGTCAGCATGGCGGGCCATAGAGTTGCAGACTTAGTTGCGCAGTGTTTCCATCAACGCTGCGCGCATCTGATCCAGTGGCGCAGCCAATCCGGTGAACAGGTCGTACTGGGCAGCCGCCTGGTGCAGCAACATGAGGTAACCAGGGCATACGGTCCCCCCACATTCAATCCATCGACTTGCTAACTGGGTCGGCCATGGTGAATAAACAACGTCTAGCAATAGGCCTGAAACTTCGGTTGTGTCAGCAAGCAGCTTGTCTGCAACCCCGACGGGCGTTGTATTGATCACCAAGTCAACGTTCTCAAAGTCTGCATCAGCTGAATCGGAAACCGTAATGTTTATCCCCAGCTGCCCAGCGATCTGAGCACATTGAGCAATCGCCACACTGTTGCGAGCCAAAAGTCGCACGTGTTGCCCGCCCAACTCACGGGCGGCCACTAGTGCTGATCGCGCCGTTGCACCAGAGCCGATGATGCTGCAGGTCTCAATGCCTTCAACGCCAGATTCCACACAAGCCTGCACAAGTCCATAGACGTCGGTGTTATATCCGATTATCTGCTCGCCAAAGACCAATGTATTTATCGTTCCGGTAATTTCGGCAAGCGGTGTTAGCTGGTCCGCTACGCCAAAGGCCGCTACTTTCAGCGGCATGGTGAGCGAGACGCCCATCCAGTCCTCACCGCACCCCGCAATAAATGACCCAAGTTGATCAGTGTCTATCTCAACGGCCTCATAGGAATGCGCTAAATTCTGTGCGAGATAGCCAGCCCGATGAATTACTGGCGAGAGTGAGTGGGCAATTGGCTTGCCTAATACGGCAGCGCGCATATCAACAACTCCCTGCGTTACTAGCGCAATAACTTAAGAATTCATCTTTGAATTTAAGGAATTCACTGTACGACTTGGTGAACTTTGTCTCCTGAGTGTCTAGGTTCACCGTTATGAAGTACAACCAGTCGCCGGCTGCCGGTCGCATCGCTGCGGTAACGGCCGCTATACCCGGGTTCCCAAGGGGACCAGGCGGAAGTCCGTCATGCAGATAAGTGTTGTAGGCAGTGTCAGTAGCCAAATCACCTGAGGTCAGAATTACCTGCTTTTTATGCAGCCCGTAGGCCACTGTTGAATCCATCTGCAGGCGCATAGGAGTCGCGAGGCGATTGAAGATCACTCGCGCCACGTTCTGGAAATCACGCGGGTGTGCCTCCGCTTGGATAATCGACGCGATGGTCAGTACCTGTTGCGGAGAGGCGTGCAAGGCGCGGGCATGCCCGAGCAAATCAATGTCGCTATATTCATGCTTTGCTTTGTCGACCATAATGGCCAGTATTTGGCTCGCGGTCGCATTCTTCGGGAAATCGTATGTGGCTGGGAACAAAAAGCCCTCTGCGTTTGAGTGTGCCCAAGCAGGCAACTTCAAGGCGCTTGGGTGCTTCAAAACCGAGGTGAATTTAGCTTGAACAATCCCTGTCTGATCGGAAAGTATCGAAACAATTTCGGAGGCCCGTAGACCTTCACGAATCAAGACGCCTTGCGCAATTCGGGTCTGCGGATCAAGTAATTGCGCTAGCGCGACCTTAACTGGGATTCCAGTATCAAGTCGGTAACTGCCCGCCTGAAGCGAAGTGCAGCGGCTGTCACTGTCGCAGAGTTTCACAAATCGATCGACCGAAGAGATGACCTTCGCGGACTTGAGCTTGTTGGCAATAATCGCAACAGAGTCGCCACTTGCTATTTTGAATTTCGTCGTACCTGTGGCTGGACCGGAAAAATCAGCAGGCGGGAGAAAAGTCCGTACCAGAAGGAATCCGCCAAATAAAAGAGCACTAACCGCGGCTAGCGCAAATGACAACTTGCGTTTACCGCTCACAGCACCTTGATGCTGGCTATCACTACTCACCTTTATAGATTACTGGTTGTGGTTGGCTAGTTGAGTTCCAGCGAGTTCGCCCGTGTGTTTTTCGAGTGACATTGCAAATTCCAGTATCTCAACGGCGGCGACCTGATCGACGATGCCGCGAGAATCCTTAGTGGTCCGGCCGCTATCTCGAAGCGAGCTCAGTGCGCTGGCCGTTGACAGTCGCTCATCAATTAGACGTACTTCTCCCATAAATGAGGTTTTCCGTAAAGATGAACTCAGTGCCTGGGCAAAGTCCAACGCCGCTTGCGTCGACGCTGTGACCTGTCCCTTGAGATTGATCGGCAAGCCGACGTAAATTGCACCCGGCTCTAAGTCGAGGATCAATTGCGTTGCAGCCTGGATAAGACTTTCGTCATTGGCAAGGGTGAGAACCGGCACTGCAAGCATTTGGTCGCGATCGCATTTAGCCACGCCAACGCGAACCGATCCAACGTCAAAGCAGACTCTTGTCCCGGACATGCTCAAGTTACGACGCAAGCCCATCGCTGAGAGCATTGAATGCGGAGTCCAGCGCGGTCGTGTCTGAGCCTGCACCTTGCGCCATCTCGGCATTGCCACCGCCGCGACCCGAAATCATCGGCAGCATCTTCGCCAATATGGCAGAAGCTGCGACACCTGAATCTCGCGCCGACGCATCAGTGGCCGCAACTAATGAAACTTTCTCTTCCTCGAGCGCGGCTGCAACTATGGCGTTGTTATTTGTCGTCAATGCTGCCTTAGCAGCAGTAACGATGTCGCGCAGCTCGCCTGGCGCCGTACCTACCGGCGCCGTGAAGCGATACAGGTGAGTCTGACCGATGCGCACTGGAGCTCCCAGTAGTCCACCCAGGTCATTCATCAGTGCTTGACGCTTTGCCTTAGCAATATCGCGTTCGGCTGACTTCAACTTTTCTAAGGTGGAGCTAACTCGATCCACTAATTCTTCAGGACGTGCTTTCAGAATTTCAGTCAGCTGACCGACTAAATGATGTTCACGGGCTAAGAATCGGTAAGCATCTGCACCCACCAACGCTTCGATGCGTCGCACGCCTGCGCCGATCGAGCTCTCTGACAGGAATGTGACTATTCCGAGTTGACCGGAACTCGTGGTGTGCGTGCCACCACATAACTCGCGGGCCCAATCTCCGACACTTACTACGCGCACCTGATCGCCATACTTCTCACCGAAGAGTGCCATCGCTCCAGCATCCCTGGCCTGGCTCTGGGTCATATATTCCGCGGTAACTAAAAGGTCCTGGATTAGGACTTCATTCACTCGAGCTTCAACATCAGATAGGACTGAACTTGGCACTGCGCCGCTGCTGGGAAAGTCAAAACGCAGACGCCCAGGTGAATTTTCAGAGCCCATCTGGGTAGCAGTCTCGCCTAATGCCTCACGGAAAGCTTTATGAATCATGTGCGTCGCCGTATGCGCTCGTGAAATCGCTAGCCTTCGATTGATGTCAACTTGGCTAACGCCGGTCGCGCCCACAGCAATGTCGCCGGATAGGACTCTGCCTCGATGGACAAATAGTCCCGGCACAGGTGTTTGAACATCGTTGATCTCTACGACTGTCCCATCACCCAAGGTGATGTTGCCATGATCGCCAAGCTGGCCACCATTTTCAGCATAGAAGGCAGTGCGAGATAGAACCACTTCAACATCCTGGCCGGCAGTAGCAGCTTTAACATCCACGCCATCTACAATCAAGCCTGCGATTGTTGTCTCTGATGCGATCTCGGTGTAACCGGTGAATTCAGTGACACCTGCAGCATTCATGATGTCGCGATAGATGGTAACAGCGGCTACCCCACTCTTGCGGGCTTGAGCATCCGCCTTAGCGCGAGTGCGTTGTTCCTGCATCAAACGGCGGAAACCGTCTTCGTCCACCGTAATACCCTGTTCGCTGGCCATCTCCAATGTGAGGTCAATTGGGAAACCAAAAGTATCGTGAAGAGCGAATGCCGAATCGCCGGAGAGTCGGTCGTTACCAGATGACTTGATCTCCTTAACCGCGACGTCGAACATCGAGGTGCCGCGTTCAAGTGTTTGCAGGAATGACTCCTCTTCGCCAACTGCAATAGAGACAATGCGACCACGGTCAGCAGCCAACTCTGGATATTGGGGTGACATTGCGAGGATGGTGGCATCGATCAATTCAGCCATTGCTGGCTCCTGGCAACCAATCAGTCGCATGTTGCGAACCACTCTGCGCAGAATGCGACGAAGTACGTAACCGCGTCCTTCATTTCCTGGAAGCACTCCGTCGGCGATCATGAACGCACAGGTTCGTGAATGATCGGCAATCACACGAAGTGCTACATCAGCGCGCGGATCAGTTCCGTATTTTTGTCCACTAAGTTCACTGGCTCGATCAAGAATCACCTTGGTCGTGTCAATTTCGTAGATGTTGTCCACGCCCTGTAAGAGGGCTGCCATCCGCTCAAGGCCCATGCCGGTGTCGATGTTTTTAGCTGGCAACTCACCGAGAATTGGGTAACCTTCTTTGCCCGGCCCGTCGCCTCGGGCGAACTGCATGAAAACTAAATTCCAAACTTCAAGATAACGGTTCTCATCCGCGATCGGACCGCCTTCGCTACCGTGCTCCGGACCACGATCAAAATAAATCTCAGAACATGGTCCGCATGGGCCTGGTACGCCCATGGACCAGAAATTATCAGCCATATCCCGGCGCTGGATTCGTTCCATTGGGATGCCTACTTGGTTATGCCAAATGTCGACACTCTCGTCATCATCTAAATAGACAGTCACCCACAGTTTGTCTTCCGGGAACCCGTATCCGCCGTCACTAGTCGACTTGGTCAGCAGTTCCCAAGCAAAGACAATCGCTTCCGCTTTGAAATAGTCGCCAAACGAGAAATTGCCGCACATTTGGAAAAACGATGCGTGCCGAGTGGTTTTACCGACTTCGTCGATGTCGAGTGTCCGGACGACCTTTTGCACACTGGCCGCGCGTGGATACGGCGGAGTCGCTTCACCGATGAAATAGGGTTTAAACGGAACCATGCCGGCGTTGACGAATAGCAATGTAGGGTCATCAAGAATTAGGCTCGCGCTGGGCACAACAGTATGACCATTGGTTTGGAAGAAGTCCAAGAACCTTTGACGAATATCGGCGGAGTCCACAATGGCCCTTTCAGGTAGTGCTAATAGACATAAACCCTAGCCAATGGCTCGCCGTAAGCCTACTTACGCCCAAGTAAAGTGCGGATTTTGAGTAAAAGCGAGTTGAGTGCGCCTTCGTTACCACGAGTGGTCGGTTGATAGTAACGGCGCTGCGCGAGTGCATCAGGTAAGTACTGCTGCGCGGCAACGCCCTCAGGTAAGTCATGAGGATAAATGTAGGCATTCGTATTACCCACGTCAGCTTGCTTGGAATACTGGCCATCGCGCAACGGGCCGGGAACATCGCCGATCGCGCCTTGTCGAACATCGGCCAGTGCGGAATCAATCGCGAGATAGGCACTGTTGGATTTCGGTGCAAGCGCCAAGGCGATTGTGGCGTGCGCCAAGGTGATGCGCGCTTCAGGCATGCCAATCAGTGCGACAGTTTGCGCGGCCGCAGTAGCAAGTGGCAATAGGGAACTATCGGCAAGCCCGATGTCTTCACTAGCTAGAATCATGAGCCGTCTTGCGATAAAGCGTGGATCCTCCCCCGCATCCAACATTCGAGCGAGGTAATGGACAGCGGCGTCAGGATCAGATCCACGCACGCTCTTGATGAAAGCGCTGATTACGTCGTAGTGCTGTGTTCCATCTTTGTCATAGCGCACCACGTTTTGTGAGGAGGCCAGTTTCACATCCTCGAGTTCAATGTGACTACGTCCATCCGAGACAACTTGGTTGGCACAAGCATCTAAAACAGTGAGCGCTCGTCTAGCATCGCCGGCAGCCAGACGCACAATGTTTACCAGAGCATCTTCATCAAGCGTCACGCGGTTATCGAGACCCCGCGGATCGATCTGCGCACGGCTTATTAGCTCACGCACTTCCTCATCATTGAGTCCGGTTACCGCAAATACCAGAGATCGTGAAATCAGTGGCGAGACGACACTAAAGGACGGATTTTCCGTGGTAGCTGCAATCAACGTTACCCAGCCATTTTCAACCGCCGGAAGCAGTGCATCCTGTTGTGTCTTGTTAAAGCGATGCACCTCGTCAATGAAGAGCACCGTCGTCGTGCCATACATGTCGCGTTGCGACTTCGCCCTATCAATCGCGTCGCGGACATCCTTGATGCCGGAGGAAATCGCCGAGAGTTCAATAAATGCTGCTTCGCCAGCCTTGGCCACCAGGCCAGCCAGAGTAGTTTTTCCGGTCCCCGGTGGGCCCCACAGAATGATTGAGACCGGGTTTTCCGACGGATTAGTCAGTAGTCGGCGCAGTGGACTGTTGGCGCCAAGTAGGTGGCGCTGCCCAATTACTTCATCAAGTGACTTAGGTCGCATTCGGGACGCCAGAGGTTCATGCCGCTGACCTTGCCCAAAGAGCGATGACACTAGAAACTACTTTGCCTCTTCGGCGAATGGATCTACGTCAATACCGGCCTCGGTGCGCTGTTGATCCGTAATCGGCGTTGGCGCACTGGTTAGTGGGTCAAAGCCCGCTCCCGTCTTCGGGAAGGCAATGACGTCACGCAAACTAGTTGCTCCAGTCAAAAGCATGCAGATTCGGTCCCAGCCAAAGGCGATTCCACCGTGTGGCGGTGGACCAAACGCGAATGCATCTAGTAGGAATCCAAATTTCTCCTGGGCTTCTTCATCACTAAGTCCGAGCAAACTAAATACCCGCTGCTGAACGTCCTGCTGATGGATACGAATGGAACCGCCACCAATTTCATTGCCGTTGCAAACAATGTCATACGCCCAAGCCAATGCCTGGTCGGGAGCCTGCTCAAAGTTATTCAACCATTCGTCATTAGGCGAAGTGAATGGATGATGTACTGCAGTCCAACCACCATCGTCTGTGCGTTCAAACATTGGTGCATCCACGACCCACAGGAAGGACCACTCGTCTTCATTGATGAGTCCACATCGATGTCCGACCTCAAGTCGGACCGCGCCGAGTAGGGCCTGGGCATCAGACTTGCTACCAGCCGCGAAAAAGACACAGTCGCCCGCACTAGCCCCGACGTGTGCAGCCAGACCTGCCCGCTCCGCGTCTGAGAGATTTTTGGCAACCGGACCACTTAACGTGCCATCGGCTTCGAAAGTCACATAAGCAAGCCCCTTCGCGCCGCGCTGCTTCGCCCATTCCTGCCAGGCGTCGAAAGTTCGACGCGGCTGGTCAGCGCCTCCTGGCATTAAAACTGCACCAACGTGTTGCGCTTGGAATACTCGAAACTCTGTGTCTTTGAAGTACTCGGTGCAATCGACTAATTCAAGGCCAAAGCGCAGGTCTGGCTTATCCGAGCCAAAACGGTTCATCGCATCAAAATAGGTCATCTGCGGAATGTCGCCGATTTCGTAACCCAAAGTGCCTTGCCACAAGCTGCGAATAATTGCTTCGCCAATAGCTAGCACGTCGTCCTGCTCGACGAAACTCATTTCGATGTCGAGTTGGGTAAATTCGGGCTGCCTATCGGCGCGGAAATCCTCATCTCGATAACACCGAGCTATTTGGTAGTAGCGCTCCATGCCAGCGACCATAAGCAACTGCTTAAATAACTGCGGACTCTGCGGCAGCGCATACCAATGCCCTGGCTGTAAGCGAACCGGAACTAGGAAGTCTCTGGCACCTTCAGGTGTCGAGCGAGTCAGCGTGGGTGTCTCAATCTCGACAAACTTATGCTCATCCAAAACAGCTCGAGCTAAGCGACCCATCTCACTGCGTAGCCGAAGCGCATTTGCCGCCGATGGACGACGCAAGTCCAGATAGCGGTACTTGAATCTAGTTTCATCGCCCACATTGATTGAGTCATCGATCGGAAACGGCAGCGGCGCGCTCTTACTTAAAATGTTGACCTGCTCGGCTACAACTTCAACTGCACCGGTGGGAATTTCAGAATTCTCATTACCTTCGGGCCGGATTCGTACGGTGCCGACAATCTGCAAACAGAATTCGGACCTCAGTCCGCTCGCCACTTCTTCGTCGTTGACAACTACCTGTACGGTTCCAGATGCGTCGCGCAGATCTAGGAAGGCGATGCCGCCGTGGTCACGGCGCTTAGCGACCCAACCCGACAAGGTGACTGTGGCACCTTTGTCATCTTCGCGAAGCGTTCCACATTCGTGGGTACGGAGCATGCTAATCCTTAAGAATTGGTTTGGGTCCAGATGTAATCTGCCACTAAGTCTAGAGCAACGCTAGCCTGCTCCCCTGTGTCGAGGTCTTTGACTGATGCGGTATTTGCGGCCAACTCATCATCGCCAACAATCACAGCAAACCGTGCGCCCGAGCGGTCTGCACCTTTCATAGCCGCCTTCATGCTGCGTCCATCGAAGGCAACTTCAGCGGGAATGCCCTTGGTACGGATTGCTACGGCCGCTCGAAGTAGTGCGCTCTGACACTCTGGCGATAGGGCGATTAAATATGCGCCACGAGCCAGATTGCTCGTCAGGTCGATTTGCTCCGCCGCAACAGCCAGACACGTGCGATCCACGCCCAGACCGAAGCCGATTCCCGGCATCGCAGTGCCACCTAGAGTCTCGATTAAACCGTCGTAACGGCCACCGCCACCAATGGCCGACTGCGCGCCGAGACCGTCATGTACTAATTCGAAGGTAGTGCGGACATAGTAATCAAGACCGCGCACCAATTTAGGGGCATTCTCGTATTCCACCCCCATTTGATCGAGGTAGTTCAGCACGCAGGTGTGATGATTTGCGCAATCAGGGCATAGATTGTCTGGTGCCAACGGCGCGTCCACCAACTGTGCCTGAACCGACTCTCGTTTATCGTCGAGTACGCGAAGCGGGTTTATCAATGCACGCTGTTTTGTTGCTTCATCGAGTTCGAGTTTGGCCAAAAAACTGGTAAGTAACGCTCGATATGCTGGGCGACAGTCCTGACAACCAAGAGTGTTTACCAGAACACGTACCTTCTTAAGTCCCAGTAAATCGCGTGGGCCATATTGTGCGAGCCATATGATTTCTGCGTCTAAAGCTGGATCTGCCGATCCGATGGTCTCCACGCCAACCTGCGTGTGCTGGCGATAGCGACCCGACTGTGGTTGTTCATATCTAAAATTTGGGCCGCAGTACCAGACTTTGGCAGGCAGTGGGCCTTTATCAAGTCGGTTTTCTAACATCGCACGCAGGACGCCAGCCGTACCCTCGGGACGTAATGACAAACTGCGTCCAGCGCGATCATCGAAGGTGTACATCTCTTTGCTGACCACGTCAGTGCTACCACCAACGCCGCGCACGAACAGTGCGGTGTCTTCAAAGATAGGAGTCTCTATGTAGTCGAAGCCGGAAAGCTCGGCGGCCCTGGCGAGCGCAGCTTTAACCTGCAACCAGGTGTTCGAGAACGGAGCCACGACATCGTAAGTACCTTTAGGGGCTTTGAACAAATCACTCATACTGCACTCAATCCTTGTGCAACTCTGCGTAAATATGGGTTATTGACTCGCTCGTTTGCCATTATGGTCGCCGGTCCGTGACCCGGCAAGATTTCGGTCGCATCGTCGATTGCCAAAATTACATCGCGCAAAGTCGAGTCCATCGCTAGAGCAGACCCGCCCGGCAGATCGGTACGGCCAATAGCGCCAGCGAACAACACATCACCGGTAAACATGACGGGCTCATCACCAGCGATTCCGAAGAGAATTGACCCCTGCGTGTGGCCAGGAGCCAGTCTTATGTCAAGATTCAATCCGGCCAATTCGATGTGCACGCCATCGGCAATCACACGGACATCGCTTGGTTCGACAAATTTATTGGGTGTGCCCAGACTGTCGGCAAGCATGGCGATTGTCTCTGCGGAAATTCCAGCCCCCGGATCTGCTAGCAGATGGCGGTCACTTGCGTGAATAAACGCTGGGATCTCATAACCATCTGCCAACGGTTGCACCGACCACATGTGGTCTAAGTGTCCGTGCGTCAGAAGTGTTGCAGTCGGCTTCAACCGAAAATCTGACACAATCTGCGCTACTTGGGCCAGCGACTCGTAGCCCGGGTCAATGATTATGCATTCGGAGTTCGCCTGCGTGGCGACTACGTAGCAGTTGGTTTGCCAGACCCCAGCAGAGAAACTCCGGATAAACATCAACGACCTGCCTAAAGTTCACAATTATTTAAGGTTACTGCTATTTATCCGTGAGCCCTAAAGGCATACAATATTGAACCATGTCATCAAAACGTGAAAAAGAACTCGCCCGAGCAAAATGGGAACGTCAGCAGATTCGTCGCACGCAGCGAGCGCAGCGCGAGACTGTAATAAAACGTGGCTCATTTGTGGTTGTAGCGGTTCTAGCAATGGTTGCCCTGGTAATTTCCAATCGCTCGACAAGCGTGCCAACAGCCTCTCCGCTTCAGACGAGCACACCGAGCATGAGCCAGAATTCAGGTGGCACCGCAGGCTGTCGCCAAACTTCTGCGCTTAGCACGGAAAAGATGACCTACAACGCCGCGCCGACCGCTTCAAACAGCGCACACACCTTGAATCTCGGAACCAGCTGCGGATCAATTCAAATCGCATTGGATCCGAAAGCTCCTAAGACCACGACTATCATGTCGAACTTGGCTTCAGCGAAATATTTCGACATGACAACCTGTCATCGACTCACGACAAATGGTTATTACGTGCTGCAGTGTGGCGATCGCACTGCCACTGGCACTGGCTCACCTGGCTTCACGTTTGCCGATGAAAACTTACCGACTGTCGCGGCAAGTAATACCCCGTTTACCTACGCTCCCGGCACCGTGGCCATGGCCAATAGCGGTCCGAATACCAATGGGAGCCAGTTCTTCATTGTGTACCGAAATTCTCCACTGCCACCAAGTTATTCCATCTGGGGACATGTGGTTAGAGGGCTAGACGTGGTAAAGCGAATCGCTTCTGCTGGTGTAGCTGGTGGCGGTACCGACGGTAAGCCAAATGCAAATGTTGTTATTGAGCGAGCAGTTGCTCAATAATCGTTGAGCCATCAGTAGAGAAAACGGTAGGGTAAGGCAATGACCACATCAAATGAATTCGGATATGTCGATGCTGAAAAGAATGCATTCATCAACTCCGAAAATGGCCCGATCAAAATTGGCTCATTTCCTGACGGTACGCCTGAGGAGGCCTTTGCCTTCTTCACCAAACGTTTCACTGATCTAGTTACCGACATTGAATTAACAACTGCTCGGTTACAAGACGGCAAAGGTTCAACAGATGGAATTTCTGCGGTAACTGATCGGATTCAAGCAACGATAGAAACACCTAATCTCATAGGTGATTTGAAGGTGCTCGCCGCAGCCAAAATTCAGGTCGAGGAGTTACTGGAACAGCGCAAAGCCGCCGCCGCCGCTCGCAAGATCGCGCTTAAAGCGGAAGGTCTGGCTGCTCGCACTGCTGTTGTAGAGGCAGCTGAGAAGTTGGCCAACTCTAAGTCTTGGAAAGTCACCACCGAGAAGTTTAAAGAATTGCTCGAGCAGTGGAAAGCACTTCCACATGCAGATAAAAACTCGGAACAGGAACTTTGGGCCCGTTTTCGCAAGGCTCGGTCAACTTTTGACAAGGCACGCAAGGCTCATTTTGAAGAGTTAACTGTGGTTCGCGGTGAAGCTATTTCGGCCAAGCAGGCAGTTATTACTAAAGCAAGGGCTCTGGCCGACAGTACTGAGTGGTCTACCACAGCAAATAACTTCAAACGCCTAATGAGTGAGTGGAAAGAACTCCCTCGTGCTGCAAAGAACAAGGAAGACAAACTTTGGGCTGAGTTCAAGTTGCTACAGGACCAGTTCTTTGCAGCCAAGGCCGCCTCTGAAGCGGTACGTGACGTTGAATTAGGGGCAAATCTAGTGGCAAAGACTGCGCTACTAGAACAGGCTGAAGCACTCCTACCAATCACGGACATTGAAGTGACAAAGCAAGCCCTGCGGACTATCCAGGAGCAATGGGAAAAGATCGGCCATGTGCCACGGGACGCCAAGGAGAAAACCGAGCGCCGGCTTAAGGCTGTGGAAAATGCGCTGCGCAAACTACAGGATGAGCAGTGGCATAAGACTAATCCAGAGGTTGTACAGCGAGCCAACGGTATGGTTTCTTCATTTGAATCATCGTTGGAAAAACTCGACAAACAAATAGCCGCCGCGCAGACAGCTGGCAAAACGACTGACGTTGCGAAGCTGACAAGCCAGCGTGAACAGACTCTCGCGTTACTAAACGCCGCACGCGCCGGCGCGGCCCAACTGGGCTAATCAGACTCGGTAAGCGTCAAAAACGCCATCAACCGAGCGCACTGCTCGTAAAATCTGATTCAGGTGAGAAGGATCGGCCATCTCAAATGTGAACCGACTCAGTGCTACGCGATCTCGGTTTGTGGTGACCGATGCATTCAAGATATTCACATGCTGGTCTGAAAGTGTCTTGGTTACATCTGAGAGAAGCCTGGATCGATCTAGTGCCTCGACCTGGATGTTTACCAGATAGACACTTCCCTTACCTGGAGTCCACTGAACTTCCACCACCCGTTCACTTTGCTCCTGCAGCGACTCGGCGTTTACACAATCGGTGCGATGTACGCTGATACCTGAACCACGCGTAACGAAGCCGAAGACGGGATCCCCTGGCACTGGTGTGCAGCAGCGCGAGAGCTTAATCCAGGTATCTGCTGCGCCGATGACAGTGACACCTGGCTCTGACTTGGAAATTCGTCGAGAGACAATGGCACCGGGTGTGATCAGCTCGGATGCATCCTCAGTCAGCCCCTCTTCCCCGCCATGTGAATGAAGTAATCGAGTGACAACAGTCTGAGCGCCCAAGTGTCCCTCGCCCACCGCAGCGTAAAGCGCACTTACATCCGCGTAGTGGCTATCAGTAGCCAGCGTTGCCAACATGCTATTTGTTAACAGCCGTAGTGGAACTCCCTGTTTTTTCATCGCTCGAACGATTTGCTCTTTGCCCGATTCAATCGCTTCTTCGCGGCGTTCTTTACTAAACCAGGCGCGGATTTTTGACTTAGCCCGAGCGCTAACAGCAACGTTCAACCAATCTTGACTCGGCCCGGCGCTATCACTCTTATTCGTGATGACCTCAATAGTGTCACCGTTATTAAGGGTGGTATCAAGCGGCGCAAGTTTGCCGTTGATCCGTGCGCCCACGCAGCGATTACCAACTTCGGTGTGCACGCAGTATGCAAAGTCGATAGGGGTACTCCCTTGCGGCAGAGAGACCACCTCACCCTTTGGGGTGAATACATAAACCTCAGAGACACCCAGGTCATCGCGGAGTGAGTCTAGGAATTCACCTGGATCTTCTGTTTCCCTCTGCCAATCGAGTAGTTGCCGGACCCAACCGAGATCGTCTGGTCCAGACTTGCCAGCCACATTACTTTGCTTGTATCGCCAATGTGACGCAACACCATATTCAGCGGCGCGATGCATTTCATGGGTGCGAATTTGGAATTCAACCGGCTTTCCCCCAGGTCCGATAACTGTGGTGTGCAAGGACTGGTACATCGTAAATTTGGGCATAGCGATGTAGTCCTTGAACCGACCAGGTACCGGATTCCAGTGATTGTGCACGATTCCCAGGGTTGCATAGCAGTCTTGAATAGAGTCGACCAGGATTCGAATTCCATTTAGGTCGTAGATGTCCTGAAAATCGCGGCCGCGAACAATCATTTTCTGGTAGATGCTGTAGAAGTGCTTTGGTCGCCCGCTCACTTCAGCTTCCAAACCAACTTCTTTTAGATCTTCGGCCACCGCAGAAAGAATACTGTCCAAATACTCATTACGAGCAGATGCTTGCTGGTCCACTAACCGGGCGATCTCGTCGTACATCTTGGGATACAAAGTCCCGAACGAAAGATCTTCTAATTCCCATTTGATTGCATTCATACCTAGACGATGTGCAAGTGGTGCGTAAATCTCCAAAGTTTCTCGCGCTTTTTGCTCCTGCTTATCCGCAGGTAAATGAGACAAAGTTCGCATGTTATGAAGGCGATCTGCCAACTTAATAACAAGCACTCGAATATCGCGAGCCATCGCCACGACCATCTTGCGCACCGTCTCGGCTGCGGATGTATTGCCGAATTTGACGCGGTCTAATTTGGTAACCCCATCAACTAGGTCAGCGATTTCCTTGCCAAAGTCATGTTCAAGTTGCTCAATGGAGTAGTCGGTGTCTTCCACCGTGTCGTGAAGTAGTGCGGCGATGATCGTAGGCTCGGTCATGCCAAGGTCGGCCAGGATGCCAGCCACTGCGACTGGATGAGTTATGTATGGCTCCCCTGAACGACGGTTCTGAGTCTGGTGAAAGTAGTCGGCGTATTTAAAGCCTTTAATTACGTGTTCGGTGGAACTGGCGGGGTGATAAGCCAGCAGGCTATTTATTACCGCCAGTAAATCTTCGGGCGCGGTCCAAGCATCTGGGAAGCGATCCAAAATTGCAGACTGGAGCGCTTCATCTACTGCGCTCTGTCCACTCATCACCGCTCCCTAGTCCAAGTCTAAGCGAATAGCCCGCTCAAATGAACGAAGTGATCAGTCCAGCACACTGAGTACGCGAACTTGCGGATGTGTGCGAGCGATTTTTTCCGCCCCGCCAAGAAAGTCTAAATTTAACAAGACAGCAAATCCCGACACCGTAGCACCGGTTTGTTCAATAACATCAATGGCAGCGCTTACTGTTCCACCAGTAGCTAGTACATCATCGACAATTAGGACATTGTCGCTCGTCGACAGCGAATCTGTATGAATCTCGATCGTGTCTGAACCGTATTCCAACAGGTAATCTGCGCGAAAGGTCTCACGCGGTAACTTGCCTAGTTTGCGCACCGGGACAAAGCCAACGTGCATCAGTTGCGCCAAAGCGCCACCGAGGATGAATCCACGCGCTTCAATTCCTACTACTGCAGTAATTTTGGCCTGCTCAAATTGCTTAGCCATGGATTCAACAACAAATGCGAAAGCTTGCGCATTCGCGAACAGTGGCGTGACGTCTTTGAAAACCACTCCAGTTTCGGGGTAATCCGGAATCTCGACAATCGTTGCTCGAGCTTGGACTACATCGAACACTATTTTCCTGTTCGAATGGAACGAGTCCGCTTAACTCGTTGCTGACGAGGCCCCGTTACTACGCCACGCGTACTCTGAGCCAAAGTGGCAACACTGACTTCATCACCAGAATGTTTGCGACGAGCGTCTACGCGGTTAGCCTGCGCTTGCACAGCAGGGTTACGCTCTTTGATTTGCACGAGAATCGGAGTAGCAATGAAGATCGAGGAGTATGTTCCAACCAACATGCCGATAAACAGCGCCAAGGCT
>Ga0114962_10001120_pt1 | contig 23337 bp, 16 predicted proteins | sample C_130820_MF_Meta_FD_87017 | JGI IMG/M metagenome (GOLD analysis project Ga0114962, IMG submission 87017) | Freshwater microbial communities from Lake Croche, Canada to study carbon cycling - C_130820_MF_MetaG | ecosystem: Environmental > Aquatic > Freshwater > Lake | place: Lake Croche, Canada... | reverse complement strand
TATCTTACTGCAATATACAATAATACAATTATAGCAATAATTAGTAGAACACTTCCAATATTCATAATATAATATAATGATAGAATTTTTCTAAAATACTATCATTATTTGTTTCTAGAGTTGGTTCTATCTTTCTCTAATTATAAATATCGTGATTTGCGTTAAAATACCATCTTAATGATAAAAAGTCGTGGTTTCCGTTTGCGCTTGAACTTGCCATTTCAGTACTAGTTTGTTGATCTTCTGGAGGTGTATCACTTGACCCTGTTGGAAGATCTTCCATAATGGTTGAATCTCCTAATATATTACCTGCGCCTAATCCAAGATTTACATCTAATGGTATAATTTTATTATCATATGCCAGTGCCGGAGGAGTGTAATCTTTTACAGATTTATATAAATAATTTATTTGGTAAATGTTCAGTGATGTTTTGAAATAATTCACATTACATATTTGACCATACAAACCGTCATCTTGACCAAGAACTAAATTATCATAATTTATGTATGCCGGGTCTTCAGGACTCTCTTGTGTTGTTGTGGTAGTTGTTGTTGTAGTGGTGGTTGTTGAAGTTTGAGGCAGTGTGTTATTATAATAAGGTATAACGCCAATAACAGATTTAACTAATTCGCCATTGTAAAAAATATCAAGCGTTCCTCCATTGTAGTTGAGAACTACATTATTCCATTTTTGCAACTTTACTTTCTCCAGTTCATATAAAATAAGGTTTCCATTTGTATCAAATTTTTTCCTAGGCAAATCTGGTGAATATGTATTTGCATCATTATTTTCGTGTCCACCTGGACCAACATACATTGTTACCCTTAATGTGTTCAATGCTGCATTATAAGTTACCTTTGGTTTTCCACCATAGTCCAAAATATTTGTAAACCTTTCATAAGAACTTCTTGTACCAGGACTTGCACTATCTAAATAAAACCAAAAAGACAATGCATATTGATAACTGTGATCATCTACGTTATTATTTAATTGATAATAAGATCCTAAATATGTTGCATTTTTTATTTCAATTGGACGATTTACCAATATTTTGCCACCTTGTTGTGATAAATTTTTCAAAAATGAGGGAGCAAAAATATAACCCACAAAAAGTAAAATGCTAAAACCCAAAACTCCATAGTATATTGGAGGCGTTGGAGCAGTAACAGATTTTTTGATGACAGAAATGCCAGATGCAACCCCACTTGTAAGACCGGTGGTCATTTTATTTTTAGGAATTGAATGAGTAATGCGATCAATTAATGCTACTAGTATACAAGGAATATAGAAAACTGCATTAAAAATTAGCTGAAAGAGTGGACTATCTTTATATACTGATGTTGTGATAACTAATTTATAAACCAATACTAATATTATAAGAATTACAATCGTGTATATAATTATATTGCCAATATTTGTTGTTGATAGTGCATTTTGGTATAAAACTAGCACCCAATAAAGAATAGTTGCAATAGCAACAAATCCTATCAGAACAAAAAACAAATATTTTGTAACTGTTTTGTAGTTTTCATTATTGCTTATCATTTTTCCAATAAAAGATGGATCCGTAGTTTTAAATATAAATAAACTTTTTACCAATGAAATTATCAAAAAAATGAAAAAAATTATGGTGAGAATAACAACTCCTGTATTTTTTATTGTTTTAACTCCCAAAAAGTCTCCATTTGATAATATTGGTACTAAAAATGTGAGAGAAATAATTAAAAGTATTAGATCAAATGTAAGAAAAGGGTTTATTTTCATCCAAAATGGTTTATCTTCTTCCGCTTTTTTCTCAGCTTCATCTTCTTTATTAGGGTCTTTTGTAAAGAAGACATTTCTCAAACAAACAATTGACATTATTAACAGCGCTACAGAGTATATGATTCCAACCCAAAAATACTTTTTGATAAAACCACCTGGATTGTTAACATATAAGATTGTCATAAATATGATGATTGCAAAGAAGATAAGGGCATAATTGATTCTTGCTAAATGAATAAAATCCATTGGTGATCCTTCATTATTTGGAGACCCTTGATTATTTGATGAATCTTTTAATTTTGAAATAAATGTTGTATAAATTAATACTAATCCAATAGGTATTATTATAGGTAAAATAATATATGCATAACTATCAACATAATCTTTGGGCATCATATAAAACATTACTATAAGTCCAAATATGAAAACAAATAACCATATTATGTTTTTGAAAGAGCTAAGTGACTTGAAAATAGGTTGAACAGCTTTCATAAATAAGTTTGAATATTCAATAATCTTTGACAAGAAACCATAAGTTGCACTTCTTGCGCCGGGAGACATAAACATTGCAATAAGAAAAATAACAACAAATACAGAAAATAAAATCAATCCAATAATCATTAATATTTTTTTTGTGTCATCATCTATATTCATTTTAAAGGAACTTGAATAAACCACCATATTTATGATAACAAGTAAAATAATTGATATAATTGTTGTAACTGCATATGTTATTGTACTACTCATATTACTTATTATATTGTTACTAGATTTCACATCCATAATATATTAATATAATACAATATATTTAAAAAAAATCTGGTTTCGGGTTCGGTTTAGTTTTCGCTTTCGTTTTCGCTTTCTGACTCTAGATTCTTATCTATTTCATATTTTCAAGAGCGGTTTTCTCTCCGTGGCATTCCCTACATAATGCCACTAAATTATTTACTTCGTTTGTTCCACCGTATTCAAGTCTCATTTTGTGATCTACTTCAAACCAAGCACTCAATTGTTTTTGACAGTGTCCACATTTCCAATTTTGCATAGATGCAACATATTTCTTTTTTGTTTCACTCACTGATCTTTTGGTGCTCTTTCCACCTGAAGAGAGAAGACGTCTTTCATAGTTGGTATTTGCTGCCCCACTGCACACTTCTGATTCTCCATTCATCCCTTGCATAAAATGACTACCACCAGAAGAACCCCCAGTAAAATCAAGTATTGGGCTTAGCATATCTAATGATGATTTATCTATGGGCATATATTTGACCATATTATTTGCGTGTAAAAGCATTGATTTACATTTTTCAGGACTTCTTTTGATCAATAAGTAGAGAGAAAGTCCAACAATAGCAAAAAAGACCATTTGAATATATTTCTTATAGTGAGAATACATCTTTGTATATTTTCCTCCGTGATATGCATTGTATATCAAAAATCCTGTAATGCCAATAATAAATAATTCTAGTTTCATTATATATTATTGAATATAAAATCTTGGTTTCTTTGATTATTTACTGTTTGTTTCTGTTTCTGTTTCTGTTTCTTTTTTGATTCCTGTATAACGATCTGATAAGGGATCGCGTATTTGATCTAAGTTTCTTGGATTTTTTTAACCTTTTTGATATTCCTTTTGCAGTGATGTTCTTGAAAGTTTTCATTTCAAGGACTGGTGAGGATGATGCGGACCTTTTACCAGAGCCAGATGCACTACCTCTTCTAAAAATAGGATTTAATGATTCCAATACAGTAGTTAATTTACTTATATCAATCTCTTCATCAGCTGACTCATAAATAAGAACCAATGCATCCTTAATCTTTTTTATAATTTCCATTTCTATAGAACCGACTTTACCCAAATCCATAATTACTTCCACAATCGGTATATAAGAAATAACAAACCCCCAAATATCTACATTCTTCAAAAAAATCTTCAAATACGACAGCTTATCAAAGTGTCCATTTCTAGTAAATTTAATCAATATCTTTGTAATATATTCAAAAATGAAATGGAATGTATAGTTAAATTCCAAAAGTTGATCTTTAAATTCTTCGTCAATAGTCCCCATAGTATCTTCAAAAAATAATTTGATAATATTATTAATCCCTTTTATGTGTCCTGGTCCTCTTTCATCAATCCAAAAAAATACAAAATCAATGACAAATTCGCGAGTCTCCAAATGTGTTGGTGCCTTTTTTTCAGTTAAAAATTGTTTATACAATTTACTAAAAACATCACTGAACAGTATATTTGAAAATGGCACATTGTATTGAAATGGACGCCTATCTAAAATAGCAGGCACTCTGTTTTCGCCGTCATATTTACAAGAGAGACCCCAATCAATAAGTCTAATATTTCCATTTCTATCTAATAACATATTTCCTTCCTTCAAATCGCAATGATATATATGTTCCTCATTCATTGGAATAATTCCGTGTTTTAAAACATCTAATAACGATTCATTCAATGAAATCAATTTTTTGAAATCTACTCTTCTTGATACTACTATTTCTTGCTCAATATAATCACCAATATCAATTCCACCAAAAGGCATATTTACAGCATCCAATTTTTTTAGAGTTGATGGTTCATTGATATTTCTCTCTGTTATTCCTTTTTTTATAAGAGTTTTACATTTTTCATCAAATCTCTCTAGATCTTCATCAGTTAAGTTATCTGGCTCACAAATAGTAACATCTTCCAATAAAAAATATTTTTGATAATTTGGTATTTTCTTTAAATAGGGAAGAAACTTTACAATATCGTTATATTCTGTTTTGGCGTTTTTTGATAACATTAGTTTACTAATTTGGGATTCACTGCGATCTTGATCTTTACATTTCAACGCAGGTTCAAATACACATCCATATCCACCTGATCCAATCACTCTTCCTCCTTTTATTTTTCTTATTTTTCTTGTTTTTCTTGTTTTTCTTCTTGTCATACTTTTTATTTTATTTTTTGGCATTCTTCTGGAATTCATCCTATATTCTAACAAGATTATTTATTATAAAGATAGTATATTCCAAAAATAATAATAAAAAGAAGTAAAAAATACAAGATCTTTCCCCTCAGTTTATAATATTCAAATAACTTAGCATCCTTGGGTTTATAGGCTTCATAATAATCCGCATAAAATTTATCCAAACTTATTTTAGGTTTCTCTAATTTCTCATTGATTTTATTATGTATAAAATGCATCCAACGAATAAATGAGTCTCTTGAATCTAAATAAGGAGAAAGTGGATATTCATCTAATAATTTACTAAAATGCGTCGCCATAGTTTCAATTGGAATAAACATAGGAATGTTTTGTACGAAATCATAATACTTTTTTTTTGTCATCGCATTTGGACGATGTGGATAACACATTGCTACAGTATGAAGAAAAAACCAATAATGTGGACCCCACACATTTGAATCTAACCCCATTAAAATTTAATAATATTATTTACCAACAGTTTAAACATATTGCATTAGTAATGTTTAATCTACAATGAATAAAACAAATAACAGTTGTAATAATTGCGGTAAGAACGGCCATTTATTTCATCAATGCAAATTACCCATTACTAGTTATGGCATAATTTTATTTCGTTGTTCAGACAAAGGTCCGCAATATCTAATGATCAGACGCAAAGATAGTTTCGGTTTTATTGATTTTATAAGAGGGAAATATTTATGTAATAACGCTTCACAACTGCAAAAATGTATTGACGAGATGTCGGTTGAAGAAAAAACGCGAATTATGAATGAACCTTTTGAAAATTTATGGAAATTTTTGTGGGGTGATAATAACAGTGGGAGTATTCAATATCGCGGAGAGGAATTATCGTCATCAAAAAAGTTTGAGAATATCAAAAATGGTATTTACATTAATAGTGAAATGGTAACATTAGAAAATATTGTCAAAAGTAGCCAAACTCAATGGAGTGAAACTGAGTGGGAATTTCCGAAAGGACGTCGTAATTTTCAAGAGAAGGATTTAGATTGTGCCCTTCGTGAGTTTGAAGAGGAAACTGGTTATTCAAAAAAGCATATTCAAATAGTTGATAATTTGATGCCATTTGAAGAAATATTTATCGGATCTAATCATAAGTCATACAAACACAAATATTATTTGGCATATATGAATGAAACAATTGATTCTTTACAAAATTTCCAGAAAAGTGAGGTCAGCAAAATAGAATGGAAAACTCTGGATGAATGTTTAGAGTCAATTAGACCTTATCATTTAGAGAAGAAGCAGTTGATTGCCAATATTGATAAAATTCTGAAAGAATATAGGTTATACTCATAATTTGGTGGAATTCAAATAAATTAATCATATTATATTATAAGTATAATACAATATGACAAGTAAGAGAGAAAAATTAGAAAAACCAGAGAAAAAGAAACCCAAATTAGTTATTGTATCAGAAAAACCTCAACCTCTAATGCGCAAAGATGATATTCATTTATTAAAAGAAGATTTGGAAACAAATCAATGTGAAAAATTTGAAAATCTTTACGACTCTGACAGTGAATGCAATAAATTTTTATTAAGAAAAGAGTTTTTGGAACGCAAAGAACTTGGTAGAGAACCTGATACAGACCCTTTTTTATATCCAAATTTGAATGATCCAAACTTCAATATCAAAATCGCAGAAAAAGCCGAGTTTGCTGATAATAAAGTAGATGGGACTATTTACGAAGATGTCAAGAAACGTTCTGAGGAATTGGCAACTGCTGATTTTGAATTGGCACCTCACCAAATGTTTATCCGAAACTTTTTGTCTTTTCAAACTCCTTACAATAGTATGCTGTTGTATGCTGGGTTAGGTACTGGGAAATGTCACGCAAAAAATACACCAATTATGATGTATGATGGTTCAATTAAATTAGTTCAAGATATTCAAGTAAATGATTTATTAATGGGAGATGATTCAACTCCAAGAACAGTTACTTCTTTAGCAAGAGGTCAAGACAAAATGTATAATGTTATACCCGTAAAAGGTGAAAAATATACTGTAAATGAAGAACACATATTATGCTTAAAAGCATCTGGATTTCCAAAATTATGCCATAATCATGATAGTAAACACTTTAACTTTAACATACAATGGATTGAAAATAATCAGTTTCAGTCACGAACTTTTACATATAATAAAAATAATGAAGAATCAAAGAAAAAGATGGAAGAATCCTCAATTTTATTTTTTAAGGAAATAAAAAAAAACCCAAATACTTGTGATAATGTTTTTGAAATTTCAGTAAAAGATTATTTACAATTATCTAAAAAAAAGAAAGCAAATTTAAAAGGATATAAGGTACATATTGAATTTCAAGAAAAAAAACTTAGTATTGACCCTTATATGATTGGTTACTGGTTAGGAGATGGATCACAGAGAGACGCGTTAATCTCTAGTCAAGATTCAACTGTTTTGCAATATTTTCGTAAAAAATTACAAGAGTATGAATTAAGTTTAATTTTCAGAAGTGGTTATGATTATGGAATATCTGGTAATGGAAAAGTTGGAAATAACCAATTTTTAAATACACTGAAGGAGTTAAACATGATTAACAACAAACATATTCCAATGATTTATAAATGTAATTCAAGAGAGAACCGATTAAAACTTCTTGCTGGTTTAATTGATAGCGACGGACATCTAAATCAAATTTCAGGTGGTTTTGAATTTACACAAAAAAATGAATCATTAATTGATGATGTAATATTTTTGGCTCGTAGTTTGGGATTTTCTTGTTATAAAAGTATAAAAAAAACTAGTTGGATATATAAAGATGTTAAAAATTATGGAATTGTATACAGAATCAATATCAGTGGGAAAGGGATTGAAGAAATTCCTACACTAATTCCTAGAAAACGTGCAAATCCACGAAAACAAATTAAGGATGTACTTGTTACTGGGGTTACTATTGAGTATGTAAATTATGATGACTATTATGGATTTACCTTAGATGGAAATTGTCGTTATTTGATGGGCGATTTTACTGTGACTCATAATACTTGCTCAGCAATAGGTGTAGCAGAAGAGATGCGCGATTATATGAAACAAATGGGGTTGAGTAAAAGGATCATTATTGTTGCCTCACCGAACGTCCAGGACAATTTCAGGCGTTCTATTTTTGACGACAGAAAGCTAAAGTTAGTAGATGGGCTCTGGAATATTCGCGACTGCACAGGCAATAAATTATTAAAGGAAATCAATCCAATGAATATGAAGGGGATTTCTAAGGAGAAGGTGGTGTCACAAATTAATGGTCTCATCAATGCATCTTATGTATTCTTGGGTTATGTGGAATTTGCCAATTATATTTTGAAAATAGAAAGCGGCAAACCAAAAGGAATGAGACAGGAGAAGCGTGTAAAAGGAACTAAAACATTTTATGGTGAATTCAAGAATGCAGGAGACTTAGCAAGACAACAACGCAAAAATTTACAAGCAGAGTTTAATGGACGTCTCCTGATAATTGACGAGATTCATAATATTCGTATTGCTGGAGACAGTTCCAGTAAATTAGTTGCAGATAGTTTAGTGACCCTTGTAGAATCTACCGAAAATATGCGCCTCTTACTATTATCTGCTACACCTATGTACAACGACTATAAGGAAATTGTATGGTTATTGAATTTGATGAATACAAATGATAAACGCGCCACTATTGAGATTAAGGATGTGTTTGATAAGAGTGGCGAATTTAAAAAAAATAGTGTTGGAGAAGAGGTTGGCAAAGAACTGCTTATAAGGAAGGCGACTGGTTATGTATCTTTTGTGAAAGGTGATAATCCTTATACCTTTCCTTTCAAAGTGTGGCCGTCTGTTTTCTCTCCTAAAGACTCTTTAAATGATCGTATTTATCCGAAAGTTCAAATGAATGGAAAACCTATTGATAAAGAAGATCAGTTGAAATTCCTGGATCTATTTTTGGTTGAGATAGGAGAATATCAGTCTCTTGGTTATAAGTTTATTATTGATAATTTGAAAAATAAGAAGATCAGCATTACTACCAAAACTGGTGTAGTCAAAGAAATGCCGAATTTTGAAAATATGGACTCCTTTGGGTATGCATTAATGGCAATGCCGTTAGAGTCGCTTATTATGGTTTATCCAATGGATGGGTTGGAGTCAGTTGTTCAAAAAATGGGAAAAATGAAAATTGTTGAGACAAGTGAAACTATTGAAGAGGCAGAGGCGAAGACAGAGGTGGAGGCAGAGGACTCCAATGGAGAGGAAGAACTACATAAAGGAGAGAAACCGATTTATTTAAGCGAAGTTTTATTGGAACCAGGCGCAAGCTTACAAGCAGACGCAAGCTTACAAGCAGACGCAAGCTTACAATCAGACGCAAGCTTACAAGCAGACGCAAGCTTACAATCAGACGCAAGCTTACAAGCAGAAGAAGAATATCTACCTCAACCTGCTGGTGAAGAAGAATTTGATAAAATGATTCCATTTGAAAATGAATCTGAAGCATTAGAAGAAGAAAATGAGCCTGATACAGGATCAAGCTTAGAATCATTCGCAAGTTTAAAACCAGCATCAAGCTTAGAACTAATTGAAAGCTCAGAATCGCAAACACAGTCAAGTCCTGGAGAAAAGGTTGAAATAGTTTCAGATCCAAGCAGTGATGAATCATTAGAATCAATGCAAAGTTATAAAAGCGCAGGAGGTGCTAGTAGTAGTAATAGTGTTGAATTAGAAGATGCATACATTAGTCCAAACGATCTAGTAGGTAAAAAAGGACTTGAACGGTTGATGACTTTCGTAGATAGCAATAAACCACCAATGAAAGGTGCATTTGAATATAAGCCATCCACTTTGAAAAAATATGGCAATATCTTCTCTCCAGCAGAAATTGGCAAATACAGTTCAAAGATCAAACAAGTATGTGAAAATATTATAAACTCAGAAGGCATTTCACTGATTTATTCACAATACATTGATGCAGCCTTAATACCAATGGCCCTTGCACTAGAAGAAATCGGTTTCTCCAGATTCGGTGAAGGGGCAAAATCTTTATTCAAAAATCCACCAAGAAATAGAGTGAAAGGTCTCAAATACTCTATGATTACTGGAGATCCCCGTCTCTCTCCCAATAATAGTTTTGAAGTGAAAGCAATCACCAATGAAGATAATAAGAACGGTGAAAAAATTAAAGTGGTTCTCATATCTCAAGCAGGAACAGAGGGCATTGATTTCAAGTTCTTGCGTCAAGTTCACATTTTAGAGCCCTGGTATAATATGAGCAGAATAGAGCAAATTATTGGTCGCGCTGTTCGTAACTTCAGTCACAAGAGTCTACCATTTGAACAACGCAATGTGCAGATATTTTTATACGGCACCCTCCTTGATAATGAGGAGCAAGAAGCTGCAGATTTATACGTGTATCGCGTGGCTGAATATAAGGCCCAGCAAATTGGAAAAGTAAGCCGCGTTCTAAAAGAGACTGCGGTTGACTGTATTATCAATCATAATCAAATGCAGTTAACACAACAAAATATGGATATCAGTGTTACACAAGTTCTTTCTAATGGTGAAACTATTGAAGATCTCAAAATTGGCGATGCACCATTTTCAGCAGCGTGTGACTATATGGAATGTGATTATACGTGCAGTCCAAATAAAGATATTGAGGAACCCAATAATTTCACTTATAATGAGGCATTTATTGTAATGAATGCAGAAAAGATCTTGAAGAAAATTCGCGGCTTGATGAAAGAGCGATATTTTTATTTGAAGGGGGAATTGATCCATAACATTAATATTCCAAGGCCATATCCATTAGTGCAAATTTATGCAGCGCTTACTCAGTTAGTTGAAGATAGTAGCGAATTCATAGTAGATCGTTATGGACGCACAGGTTATTTAGTGAATATTGGTGAATATTATTTATTTCAACCAAGTGAATTAAACAATGAATATATTTCTGTATTTGATAGAAGTGTCCCAATTGATTATAAACCGGATGCTATCCATTTTGAAATAAAAAGAGATGCGATGAGAGAAGTGATTGATGTGCGCAATATTCAGGGACCCAGAGAAGAAGCCAAAGCCGAAGACGAAGTTGAAGTAGAACCATTAATAATACTTGAGCCAGAAGGCGAAGGCGACGCCGAAGCCGAAGCCGAAGATATGTCACTAAAAGCTGCCACTAAGATTTTTCAAAAGATGAAAACTCATTTTGATGTGGCACTTGAAGCATCATCCAATAAAGAGAAAATCAAAAGGGGTGAAGAAAACTTTTACAAATATTGCGGAATGGCAATGAGAAAACTTGTCAAAGATCTGCATTTAGATAATATGATTGTTTTGGGATTACTTGTTGATCATCTTGTTGATATGTTAGATAATGGAGATAAATTGGATCTATTGAATGCACTTTATTTGAACCGCGATAATTTTTTCGGAGAACCAAATAGCTTTGAAGATATGGTGAAAAATTACTTAGAAAAGAGAGTTCTTCTTTCAAAGAAAAAAGTGAGTTATTATTTATTGGCACCTTCTTTCGGAAAATCTGAAGCAAAACCTATGCCCAAGTTGGTTCTTTGGTCAGAAGTGAAGGCCAAATGGATTAATGCTGAGCCAGAAGATGAACGCGAATTCAACAGAGAATTTGGTTCTAGTCTTACCTTTAAGAAAGAAGATTATACGCCTTTAGTAGGATTTATTGGTACCGATCAGAAAAACACCTATTATGTATTTAAAATTAAGGATATTTTAGCAACGCGTAACACTGGTGCAAGATGTGATGAATCAGGGAAAACCAAAAAGTTGCAGGTTCTCAATGCTATTTTGGAAGAAGAAAAATATGATAAAGACAATACTAAAACAATGGGCCAAGCGGAACTCTGCACAATGATTGAATTCATTCTTAGAAATAATAACAACGAGAGAAAAGATGGAAAAATATGGTTTCTTGGTATTGAATTGGCTGCATTCAATAAATTCCTTTAAATCAGTGCCAATCGTTTAATTATTTATTAATAAAATTGAAAAATAATTAAAAGAATATAAATATAATATAATAGACATGGAACTATCACAAACGCAAGGACAAAAGCAAGGAGTCAATAAACAGAAATTCAAGAGGCGCGAAATAAAATATTTCAGCGTTTATTCACAGTCCTTATTGACGCGATCTATTTTGCTTCCGATTACAGCAATCGGCAATAACCTCAAGCAAAATATTGAAAAAGATATTGCCTTCAATTTTGAAGGTAAGTGCGTAGCAGAAGGATTCGTCAAGAATGGTAGCACCAAGATTATTACTTATTCTAGTGGCGTTATAAAGGGAAGTGATATAATATTTGAAGTTGTATTTGAATGTATGGTATGCTGTCCGGTGGAAGGTATGTTAGTTCAGTGTGAAGCAAAGAATATTACAAAGGCTGGTATACGTGCCGAAAGCTCGGAAGAGAAACCAAGTCCAGTTGTTGTATTCATTACTAGAGATCATCACTATTCAAGTCAACAATTTTCAGATATCAGTGAAGGTGACAAATTTGTTGCACGCGTTATTGGTCAGCGTTTTGAACTCAATGATAAATATGTTTCTATTATTGCGGAATTGGTGGAGAAGAAAGACTATGACCAGCAGAAACAGCAGCCTTTTCAACAAAAAAATCAAGAAAAGAAGAGCAAACCTAGACTTGTGATTGAAGGCTAATCATCAACTTTATCCACCTTTGGGAAAGGTGGAGCCAAATCTTTCAAAGCGAGTCAAGCGAGCTGGGGCTTGTTATACCATCTTTGATCCATAAGAATACCATAAAATAATAGACAAAACGCTACCTACTACAAATCCAGTTCCGGCTGACTTGGCTGTTTTTCCCAAGAAATAATACCCAACAAGAGGACCAAGAATATAAGAAAGTACAATATAAAAAGCCATAATGCCAATAAACTTGGAAGAAAATACTGCTGCCATTATATATTAAACCAATTTTTTATTTTTTGTTTTTATTTGTTTTAATGGCTATTTTCATTTAAAAACTTTCAGGCTTTATTAGACAACTATGGATATTTCCGAATTGAATTCTATTCGCGATAAGTTAGAAAATATGACTAAATTCAACCAAGTGGAAGTTCTACGCATATTAGCTAAACATAATAATGTTACTCTAAATGAAAACAAATATGGGGTACATATCAATTTGACAGATCTTTCTGAAAGTGTTGTTGAAGAGCTCAAATTATATATTAAATACGTAAATACCCAAGAGCTCAATTTGAATGAAATGGAGAAACAGAAAGAAGAGTTTAAAAATACATTTTTTGGAAAAGATAATAAAGATATTCACATTAAAAATAGTAAGAATGCAGCAATCACATCATAATAATAACAAATCAATTGAATATAGTAATGTTGTAAAATGTTTACAAGATTATATGCTAACTAATGAAAGAGTTTCAGAGATTTTTAAAAATCCACCTTTATTTGTAAATGACTGTAAAGAGAAATCAGATTTGAGATTGAAATCAATTTCTATTGATAATTCTGAAATAAAAATCAAACAGAAAAAGAAAAAAGAAGAGGAGAAAGAGGAGAAAGACAAGAAAGAGGAGATTTTTGTTTCAATGCCAAAGTCCGTGGCGCCGCCTCTTTTGGCCGAGTTACCATCTGACGCCCAAAATGTGGTTATCAAAAAGTGTGATAATAATGGTCTCAATAGTTCGGAACCAGTTTTGGACTTATTTTATCCGAAACAGAAAGATGCCCTTTTTTGGTGTTATTTTATTTTAAAGAATGGCTTTTCTGCATATGAATATCAACCTGAGACAACTTCTTTTGCTTCTGAAAAAGAGTCTAAATTCGCAGCCATTGAAATGTTACGGGCTCATAAGCAAGATCTCAAGACACATAAAATCAAGAACATTAAAGAACACGTGGAAGACGAACTGATTAATAAGGAGCGTATTGGAATGAAGACTTTCATTGCACTTTGTATTGGAAGCCGGATAAACGTGCTTTTTATACATAAGCGCAAGTGTTTTGATCTGGTTTGTAATTTAGATCTAGATGCCAAAACTCATATTGTGGTTTGCCAAGATAATTTTAAATGCCCAAGCAAATATGGTTTGGAAATGGATTTAGAAAAAGACAAGATTGCTTATTATATGGAGAATTATTTTAAATGGGAAAGTGTGGATAAACCGCTCAAAGCAATGGGATCATATAAATCGGAAGAATTGGCTGTTCTTTGCAAAAAGATTGGGTTGGATTTTAGCCAAGGTCAAAAGACAAAGAAGGAAATGTATGAATTATTGATTGTGAATATGTAATAGTATTCTAGAAGTTTATAGAAAAACCAAAAAATAAATAATATAGAAATTTTATCCTACATTATTTATATTATAAAAAATTGAAGACAATATAAAAATATGTATTCATAATATATATATCTATGTCAACCCTTCAAAATAAATCAAATCAACAATCAAAATCAGATCCAAAACAGGATGAGGGTTTAGAAGCAAATGAACTGGAAGAAAAAGGTCCCACTTTTTCACCAAAAACGCCTTCTGATCCCCCTCCTTTTCCTGTAAAGCTTTCACCTAAGACATCGTCTTTCAGTCCTCCAAAAGAGGAACTAGAAGCTGAAGAGGAAAAAAAAGCCCCTAAGAATCAAGGTGTTTGGAAAATGATGCAGAAAAAAAAACTACAAGCAATTGAAGTTAACAAAAAACTATATGAAGAAGCAGAAGCAGAAGCTGAAGCAGAAAGCGAAGATGACAACGAAGGAGAAAAGGTCGCACTTGTTGAAAAAGATGAAGAAGCAGAGAAGGTTGTAGTAAAACCAGGAAAAAGAGATTTTAAAAAGGGGGAATATGTCCCACCAGCAAAGCAATTTGATATTATTATGGAAAAGTTTTCGGCACAAAGACCTTATGTCAAAGATTCAAAAATCAATAATGAATTGGAGGTTCGTTTTGGAACAAAGGGTCAATATTTAACCAAGTCCGACTACGATAATGTTATTGCCAAAGTCAAATCTCTTGGATTCATTACTTCCAATCCTGAAGGATATTATATGCTCCGCATTGAAACCGAATTCTTAGACACCTCAGGTCGTTTCAAGTTCAGTCCTATTAGAACAGAGATCAATGGGTTCACAACAATTCAAGACTATTGTAAAAACAACGATATTAAGACTATATTACGAGCAAATCTTTTTGGAGTTGGTTTTGTAAAAAAATCGCGACTCTTCTTTGATGATAAGCCCCTCTTCCCAGCAGACTTCAATGATTTCAATTTCAGGGTCTCCTTACAAACAGAAGAAAAAGTGAGTGATTCCGATGGCCGTGTCAAGGGGATGATGAACTCTTGGGAACGATCCAAAAAGAAGTTTAGATATATCAATCGTGTAACTTTTGCTCATCCTGATTACCCAGTGAATGTGGATATTAGTATTGTCAAGTCCTCTTATAATCACGAGAGTAGAGTAGACAGCTTTTACACTACAGGAGAAGCAGGATTATTTAGTAATCGTGAATCTTATGAAGTAGAGCTAGAAGTTGACAATAACAAAATTGGACCTGGAACAGAGTTTAATAGCCCTGTTAAAATACAAGCTGCCTTACGCAAAGTCATCAAGTTTGTATTATGTGGTCTTCAGGGCACCAATTTTCCTGTGCCTTATTCTGAGTTAAAGGGGGTGAGAGAGCAATACTTGAAAGTTATAAAGGGCGAAAAATACGAAGAGTCTATGCTGCGTTATGTCAGGGGCGGAGACTTCATTGGTCCAAGTTCTTATACATTGCAAATAGAAAACATTGCTGCCCCCAATGAAAACTCAAATTTTCCCAATATTCGCAAAGGATACACCGTGACAGATAAAGCAGATGGAGAACGTAATATCCTCATTATAGATGCAAAAGGCAAAATTTACTTGCTCAATAGTAATATGAAGATCTCTTATAGTGGTGCACAAACGCCCAGAAAAGAATATTTCAACACCATCATAGATGGCGAGATTATTCCTTGCGATAAGAACGGGAAGTTCATCAATTTGTATGCAGCATTTGATATTTATTTCGTTGCAGGAAAAGACGTGAGAACTTACGGTTTCGTTCAAGTGAAACCTGATGATAAGTCGGATAAATTGCGTCTACCTATTTTGAAATCTATTATCAGAAATTTGGAGGCAGTGCGTAGTGATAAACCTGATGAGGCATCGCCACTGCGGATTAGCTGTAAGCGTTTCTATCCGGCAAACCCAGAGGACAATATCTTTGGTGCGTGTAATTTTATATTGAAGCAAGAAGAGCGCGGGGACTTTGAATACAATACAGATGGTCTAATCTTTACACCAACGAGTCTCGGAGTTGGTGGGTCAAAACCTGGTGAAGCAGGTCCTTTATCCAAAAGAACATGGGACTATTCTTTCAAATGGAAGCCACCCAAATACAATACAATTGACTTCCTAGTAAAAACTAAGAAGACTCCAACAGGGTCCGATTTAGTGACACCCATTTTCCAAAGCGGACTAGATGCTCGTCATTCTGATCAGTTAGACGAATACAAGACCCTCTTATTATGTGTTGGGTTTGATGAGAAGAAGCACGGTTATTTGAACCCGTGTCAAGATGTCATTGATGATAGACTCCCAGATTTTAAAGACAAAAATCTGGACAATGAAGACACTTATAAAAAGGCGGTCTTTATGCCTACTAATCCGCCTGATCCAACTGCTGGAGTTTGCCATATTATGTTGAGGAAAGATGCAACTGGTGTCAACCAAATGTTCACGGAAGAAGGTGAGGTTTTCGGAGACGATACTATTGTTGAGTTTGCATACAATTTTGATCGTGAGGGTTTATGGCGCTGGGTCCCGCTCAGAGTGCGTTATGATAAGACTACTGAATACAAAAACGGGGCATCCAATTATGGCAATGCCTTTCACGTGGCTAACAGCAACTGGCGTTCTATTCATAATCCTATACCTGCTGAAATGATTGGAACCGGTACAAATATTCCCGATGAAATTGCTAATGATGACGTCTATTATAATGTCATTACAAAGAGCAATATTGTCAAGGCTCTTCGCGATTTCCACAACTTGTATGTAAAGAATAAGATCATCAGAAGTGTAGTAAAAAAGGGCGATACTTTGATTGATTACGCCTGTGGCAAGGGAGGTGATTTTCCCAAATGGATTGCTGCACATTTATCATTCGTATTTGGTATTGATTATGCTAAGGACAATTTGGAGAACCGTGTAGATGGAGCGTGTGCAAGATTCCTCAATTATCGCAAAGATTTTCGTAATATGCCTTATGCACTCTTTGTGAATGGAAATAGTTCACTTAATATTGCGTCGGGAACTGCAATGCTAAATGATCGTGCGATTGAGACCACCAAGGCAGTATTCGGTAAAGGCACCAAAGATCCTGCAATTATTGGACACGGTGTTGCTAGGCAATGGGGCAAAGGCGCTGATGGTTTCAATATTTCATCGTGTCAATTTGCACTCCACTATTTCTTTGAAAACCAGAAGACGCTCTACAGTTATATGCGTAACTTGGCAGAATGCACCAAGATTGGTGGCTATTTCATCGGAACTTGTTATGACGGTAAGCTTGTTTATCAAATGTTGCGCGGAAAAGCACAAGGAGAAGGTGTACAGATCTATGATGGCGAAACCAAAATCTGGGAAGTCAAAAAGGAATATGACAGAGAAAATTTTGAAGACGATATTACTAGTGTCGGTTACAAAATAGAAGTATACCAAGAATCTATTAATAAGTTGATCCCTGAATACTTGGTGAACTTTGATTTCCTCAATCGTTTGATGGTGAATTACGGTTTTGAATTATTGGCGCGTGAAGAAGCGCAGCATTTAGGATTGCCCGAGGGTTCAGGGCTATTTAGCGAACTCTTCAATGAAATGTTGGATGAAATAAAGAAGAATAAATTCAAGAAGAAGGAATATGGCAAAGCGGCCGAAATGAATGCGTTTGAACGTAAGATATCGTTTTTAAACCGGTATTTCATTTATAAGAAGGTGCGAACAGTGAATGCTGAGAAGGTTGTCAATGAAATGATGGAAGATACCTTTGTAGAGGAGGCATTTGTTCCCCAAAAACAGGCGGAAAAATCAAAGACAAAGAGCAAAAGCAAAAAAGTGGAACCAACAATTGCTGTTTCTGCTTTAAGAAAGCCCAGAAAATTGGAGCGTAAGCTTGTTCTTGTAGAAGCGACCGAGGCACAAGAAGAAGAAGAAGAGCCGGTTATAGTCTTGAAACCCAAGAAAGCAACAAAATCAAAACCTAAACTAAAAATTCAGATGAATGATGAAGATTAAATTCATTAGGAATTATAAATAAATAAATGCTTAAATAAAATTTATTAATAGATAATAATCTCACAATAATGAGTTATTATATATTACCAAAAAAAAATAATCAAGTAAATATTTTACCAAAGTTTGAAGAAAAAGAAACCTCTCAGTCAAAAGCAAAACCAAAAACAGAACCAGAACCATTAATATCACATAGTTTGATTCATTATTTAAATAAACAAAAAGAGCACTGTGTAATTAGTGAAGAAATTTTAAAAGTTGTAAATAGTTACGAGTTTCTTTTTTCAAAAGTTCCTGGATATAAATTTTCTGTAAGTAAAATGAGACCTCCATCAGAAAAATTTTATTTATTAATGGAGCTTGCACATATTTTTAATTTATTTGATCCTTTTTCAAAAAAAGATATTACTACAATGCATTTTTCTAATTGTCCTGAGGCAAGTATTGAATGTTTGGATATTCTTCGTGAAGACAATCAAGATATTCATATTCAAATGAATGATCTATTTCAGTCAATAGAAAATCCTCATTTCAATAATATACACAGTATTGAATTTATGTATTTTGATAACGATGAAAGCATATCTAACTCTGAAAATTTTTCTATTAATGAAAATAATAATTATGATTCCGATTTTAACAGTTTATTATTGGCATTCTTGAATATTCTTATTTATCAGAGCAACAATGGTGTGAGCGTTATCAAAATTAATCAGTTATTTTATAGACCTATATTAGATATTATTTTTCTCTTGACTGGTGCATATGAAAAAGTATATATTATTAAACCAAACACATCTAACACATTCAAAAATGAGAGATTTTTAGTTTGCAAATCTTTTAGTGGGAAGCAATACAATAATATTTATATTGAAAATTTGAAAAGACTATATCTTCAACAAATTTTGATTAAAGATAGTAAACCCAATTTTTATTTGACTTCTTTGATAGATTGCGATTTGCCATATTATTTTTTGAATAAAGTTGATGAGTCTAATATTATTATTGGTCAACAACAGTTAGACGCGTATGATCAAGCAGTTAATCTTATGAAAAACAAAAATAAAGAAGATAAAATAGAAAACTTGAAAAAAGGTAATATACAAAAATGTATACAAATGTGTGAAAAATTCAAGATACCTTTTAATAAGTTTGCAGAAAAGGTGAACATTTTTTTGCAAGGGAATTCAATTTTACACGAAAATATTGGAGACCAAGAAACTGTTCCAAACATTTTTTTGCATCCTTCTACAAGAGTCATTTTGAATGAAGCATTACTAACAGAAGAAGCAGTAGAAACAAAAGATGATGACTTTGCTTGTATTGAACACATCATAAAAAATATTATTGAAAACATTATTAATGATGTTTAATATGCGATTATGTTGTCCCGGACCAATCCGTGCTAATTCCGTTTGTTGCAACGTTAGGTCCTGCTGATGTAATCCCCAGAATAGATATTAACTTGTTCTGATAATCCAATGAATTTTTAAAAGAGTTACAGGTCTTTGGGTTACCATTTTTAGTAAAATATGCGGGATTGCAAGGAGGAACCTTGGATTTATAGACATTGGAATTATTTGGATTTCCGCCAGCATTGATATATTGATCAGTATTGGTCAAATTGGATGTGCCATTTTTATTTCCACAAATATTCTTCTCAATAGTAGTTACTGCAAGTTTCAATGTTCTTGCACTAGCCATAACTCCACCTTGATTCGCAAATTGAGGATTGCTAGGTTTATAAACCACCAACTTACATCCACGAGGATTATTTGGACCAGATAAATTCATACCCAAATAAGGATTGGAAAGCACTCTTTCAAAAATCGCAACCGCCTTTATAGTATTTCCAGAAGTAAGAGAAGAGAGAAATGCATTGAATGCTTGAAATGTTTTTATCTGTAAGTTATTGAAATTATTAATATCTTCTTGTGATAAAAGCCCAGCAGCCTTCATATATTGGTATGCTTGTAATATAATATAGGCTTGACTACTAGTTGAATAGTCAATATTCGGAAAACAATTCGCAACATACATATTCAAATTGGCAATAGGATCGCCCGGTTTAGCATTCTTGAGTTGACAAGGGCTAATAAGCGGATTATTCTCCAAATCATAAGCATCAATCGCGTTATCCAACCCTATCTTGAAGTTGAAAGCACGTTGCTCATACGTCTGACATCTGTTTTGTCTGTATTGTTGCAAAGTCTGATAATAATTCTTCTTAAGGTTAGTACTTGTTGGAAGACACATTCTACGAGCCTTTCTCTCTGGATTGCAACAAATTGTTGCTACTCCTGGTATTGAACCAGGATAGTTTGTACTTACTTGCTCTGGATTATCTGTTAAATATGTCTCTGGTTTATAACTTGTTACTAGTCCAATTCCGTCGCAAGTCTTACAATCAATATTGAGTTGCAATTCTTCATTGACTTCATTTGGAGGGTTTTGTTTGACTGAAAATCGGCCTGGTCCCCATATTGTTTGATCAATCAAATTACCACCTGTAGCTGATCTTACAGCGCGATTAGTATTCAAATAAATATAGTTGTTTGGATTATCTGGATCTTTTACAATAAGAGGCGTCGGAGTTGTTGTACCCTTGCGGTAAAGCTTAATAGGCCTTGGTCTTCCAAAAGGACCTACTGCAAGATTTGTAGGATCTTTGTTTGTAAGAGGGCGAATATTACCTGCAGTAATGGCCACTGGGAAAGAATGACTACCTGTTCCTTTCCAAGTTTCATAACCACCAGTTGCTGATCTATTATTATAAGATTCCATTCCAAGAGGATAAACTGCTGAAGACATTATATATATCTAAAAAGAAAAGAAATAATGAAAAATAATGGGAAACTATGGAATAAAATAATGGAATATATTATATAATGTTAGTAAACATTCTCATAATATTTTTTCTTTTTTTAATTATTTATCAATTTTTAGCTCCATCAGTGAGAGAAGGACTTGACACAGCTCCTGGGCCATATATGGAATATCCAAATGATCCAATGATATTAGGAAAACAAAATGCAGGAAATATTGAAGTATTGAGGGCAGAAGTGCAAAAAGTTAGCACATTAGAGCCTAGAGTTTTGCAATTAGAAACCGATGTGAAGAATTTGAATGAACAGTTAGCTGGAATTCAACAACAAAATGCTGAAGCAGTATCATCTTTTGGTAATAGTGTGGGAGGATTAACTGGTGCAACAGAAGAAACAGATGAAAATGGCGAAGTTGTTCCTGGTGAAGGGGTTGTTGAAGGCGAAGGCGAAACCAGTGGTGACTTGGGATCTTCTTTCAATATGAGTGGAGAAGAAAAAGAATCTTTCAGAAACAAGTATGTTTTGAAACATTATTTCTAATTTGCAATTTGCAATTTGCAATTTTCAATCTACAATAAAATCTAAAATAATTATATATATAAATGTCAAATATATTTGATCAAGCAGCTACTAGTGCAACAGCAGTAGAAGAAAAATTACTTGGACCTACTTATAACTATGCAAAAAATATTAATAGCCCACAGCAACTAGGTATGTCAGAAAGAGGTTCTATGCAACAACTTGGTAAAAATATAATGGGGCTTGTTGCTTATGTACAGTTGCTTGTTGAAGGAGGTGGAGATGCATCAAGAACTGGTCGCCCTTTAGGAAATAAATTCTTCTTGCAAACTGGTGGAAAATGTCTTGATGTAAATTCAAAACAAGATGCAGAACGTTTTATTTATATAAATAATGTAGCTGATGGTTCTATACCACTAATAAGTAATGCTGCAGGTGTGCAGTTTAGTGAATTTAGAGGATTGATTCCCGGTGTATTGAGCGATGCCAATGTATTAAACCCTTTTGCAATTTTGGGATCTTTTATGGCTGGATCCAAACCAGATTGCCAAGAGATTTCAATGGAGGTCCTTGATAATAATAATGTATCTGATACTCAAACACATCACGTTGCCTTAGCGGATATTGCAAATATTCAGCCCTGCTCTTTTAGAGAAGGTAAAAATCCTGTAACTGGCGTGCCTTGTTCAATGGCCTTTCAAAATATGAAAAATGAACCACAAAGTTATGGTGAATTGAGTATGCCTGAAGATCCATTTGTCCAGATATATTTTGCTTGTTTGAGCATTCTAGGAATTTATGTTTTGTATAGAATAATTGAGAAGAAACGTGGTAACTGAAAGCGTGGTAACTAAAAGAACTGAAAGTGATTTTGAAACATATGTAATTAGAATATTATATATGTTTTATAAATTATTTGATATTTAACGTCTTTGGCGACGTTGTGTGCGTCCACGACCGCGTCTTTGGCTACGCCCTTGGCTTCTCTGTTGCCCTTGGCTTCTCTGTTGCCTTTGGCTTCTACCGCGCCTTTGACTACGCCTTTGGCTTCTCTGTTGCCTTTGGCTTCGTGCACGTCTAGTACCACCCATTTTGACTGATTCAGCAGATGATCCAAATGCAGAACTATTTGGTATAACATCTCCTCCAATCATCATACGTCTCATTGCTCCTCCCATCATCATCTTGTGTTTTGAACCTCCCATCATTCTGTATTTTTTACCTCCCATCATATTTGGCTCCAATGCATAAGGATATTGTCCTTGTTGGCTCCATACCTTGGCACAGTGAGGCATCACTCCTGATCCACCGCGCATTTTTCTAGATCTGCGTTTTTTCCCACCATAACTTTGAGAATTTGGGAAATAATTTGCACCAGAACCAACTCCAGGAGGAATGTAAACAGAAGCACCCACACGATTATCGGAACCAGAAGCATATCTACTGTTCTGCACGAGCATTTGTAACTCACTATCTAACATAGGAAATTCGGGTATAATCCTAGGATCGGTTATTGGAATTGGCACATTAGTATTTGCTTCATAAAATGTTTTCGTACTACTCTCCGGTTGTTGTGTCCAATATATAATTCCAGTAGTTCCATAATTTTTTTGTATTCCGTTTTCTAACTTATAACAGTTTTTGGATCCCATAAAACCAAATAAACTACTACATTCTGTTGGTTTCTGCATAATATAATATATCTTCAGAAAATTATATTATAATATTTGAAAAATCCACCAATATTTATTTCTTAATAAAAGCCTTCACTAGTTCAAAACCGACTAAACCTCCAGCAATTTGGGCAACAATATAAGGGATCACATCATTGGACGCCAATTTACCCGCAGATAAGAGCGCAACAGTAATGGCAGGGTTGAACGCGCCTCCACTAATAGGACCACCAATCAAGACTGCCACC
>Ga0114962_10001117_pt1 | contig 23383 bp, 25 predicted proteins | sample C_130820_MF_Meta_FD_87017 | JGI IMG/M metagenome (GOLD analysis project Ga0114962, IMG submission 87017) | Freshwater microbial communities from Lake Croche, Canada to study carbon cycling - C_130820_MF_MetaG | ecosystem: Environmental > Aquatic > Freshwater > Lake | place: Lake Croche, Canada... | reverse complement strand
TTTCGGTCACAGGATGCTCAACTTGAACGCGTGTATTCATTTCGATGAAATAAAACTCACCTCTTTCATACAAAAATTCAAATGTCCCTGCGCCACGATAGCCAATATCAATACACGCTTTGGCGCAACGCTCACCGATAAATTTACGTTGTGCTTCAGTAATAAATGGCGCGGGTGCTTCTTCAACCACTTTCTGATGACGACGTTGCATTGAACAATCGCGCTCACCTAAATGAATGGCATTGCCGTATGAATCCGCCATGACTTGAAATTCAATATGACGGGGATCTTCAAGGAACTTTTCCATGTAAACGGTTGGATTCCCAAATGCACTACCTGCTTCCGCTTTCGTCATTTCAATTGCGTTAATCAAAGCGGCTTCTGTGTGAACAGTTCGCATACCGCGACCACCACCGCCCCCTGCAGCTTTAATAATGACTGGATAACCCACTTCTTGAGCGAGTTTTAAATTCTTTTTAGGGTCATCTGAAAGCGGATCATTATTGCCAGGTACACAAGGAATACCGGCGAGAATCATGGCATTTTTAGCCGAAATTTTATCGCCCATCATGCGAATGGTTTCCGCTTTAGGGCCGATAAAAACAAAGCCACTTTGCTCTACTTTTTCAGCAAAATCGGCATTTTCAGACAAAAATCCATAACCAGGATGAATAGCCTGCGCATCGGTGACTTCGGCTGCGCTGATAATTGCTGGAATATTTAAATAACTCTCAGACGACGCCGCAGGGCCAATACAAACAGATTCATCTGCTAAGCGAACGTGTTTTAAATCACGATCCGCTTCCGAATGAACCGCAACCACTTTGACACCTAATTCGCGACACGCTCGCAACACACGCAAAGCAATTTCACCGCGATTAGCGATAACAATTTTATCAAACATAACGCCTCGCTAATTATTCAATAATGAATAAAGGCTGACCATATTCAACAGGCTCAGCATTTTCCACCAAAATTTGGGTAATAACACCGCTTTTATCGGCTTCAATTTGATTCAAAATTTTCATCGCTTCAATTAAGCACAGCGTATCACCTACTTGTACCGCTTTACCAATGGTCACAAATTCTTTACTGCCCGGTGACGCGCTGCGATAGAACGTACCGACCATAGGTGATTTCATCACATGGCCTTTTATTTCTGCAGGTGCAGGCGCCGCATCACTACTCGAGACCGCAGGTGCTGCCACAGGCGCCGCTTGAGCATAGGCAACTGGTGCGGCAGGTGCAACAGCCGTGCTATAACGATTAATACGGATAAATTCTTCACCTTCTTTAATTTCAATTTCTGCGATATCGGATTCTTCGATAATCTCGATAAGTTTTTTTATTTTTCTAATATCCATGGTGATTTATGATCTCTTCTCTGGGGTTTTAAATTAGGGTTTGAATATAATGAACTTTTTTTATTACAATTTTTTTATAAATAATCGATGAGCCGCTTGCAACGCTAATTCATAACCTGTTGCGCCTAGTCCACAAATAACGCCTTGTGCAATATCTGAAAAATACGAATGCGCTCTAAATGGTTCACGCGCATGAACATTAGATAGATGTACTTCGATAAATGGAATTTTAGTCGCAAGCAAGGCATCGCGGAGCGCAACGCTGGTATGGGTAAACGCTGCGGGATTGATAATAATAAAATCAACACTCTTCGCATACGCTTCGTGAATATGGTTAATCAGCTCGTGTTCTGCATTACTTTGATAGAAATTTAAAGTGTGTCCTAAATGCTGTGCTTGAGATGCTAATGTGCTCTGAATATCAGCTAGCGTTTGGTTGCCATAAAGACTTGGTTCGCGTACACCCAATAAATTCAAATTCGGGCCATTTAAAACAGTAATTATCGCCATGACGTTCTATTAAAGTGTGCAGTTAAAAGTGCAGTAATTTTACCGTGTTGCAGCATTTTGTCCAGTTTAACCATAAAATACGCAAAAATAAGCTCATTTTATACGCATTTGCACGCAACATTCGATGTTAAAAATGGATTGTCGCTGCCAGATAATTAAAATCCGCTTCACTGACATAAGGCAAAACGCCAAGTAATGGAATAGGCAGTCGCTCTACCAATGCCTCAATAGTAGATTCGACACAATTAAATTCAGCGTCATTGCACACCGCAATCCATCCAGCACAGGGAAGCTGTGCTTTTTCAATCGCCTCAAACGTTAATTGCCCATGATTAATGCAACCTAGTTTAATCGATACCACTAAAATAATCGGCAACTGTAATGCCTGCGCTAAATCTGCAATGGTTTGCGTGGCATTGAGTGGCGCGTAAAAGCCGCCCGCCCCTTCCACAATAATGACATCCGCCATCGTTTGTAATGTTTGAAAATGGGAGTAAACGACGTCCAAATTCGCAGGATTTAATTTACCAGCCAAATGCGGTGAAATGAGCAGTTCATAGGCATAAGGATTAATCAAATCATAATCAATCCATTGAGAATTGCATTGTTGAATTGAAAGCGCATCTGAATTACGCCATTGAGCGTCTATTTTCTCACAACCTGATGCAACGGGTTTCATACCCACCACACTCAAATTGTGTTGTTTAAAATAGGTCATCAACGCAAGCGTCACCCATGTTTTGCCCACATTGGTGTCCGTGCCGGTAATAAAATAGCCTTGTTTCATAAATGTAAAAACGCGCTCGCGCTCAAGATTGTGACGTTATAAGATGCATTTTTCACAAAATGCGGAAATTGGGCATCAACAATGCCTTTTTGGACTAATTCATCTAAGGTGGTATTTGCCTCTACTTCACAGGCTTTGACAACAAGTAATTGTGTCGCTTGAACTTTATTGGCAAGCCATGCGGCCAAACTGTCTGAGGTAATCTCCCATGACGCGGGAACGCTATCCGAATTAAGCTCTTCAATTGAGGGTGACCAAATAGCCAAAGACGGATATGGCATAGTGTAAACAGAATTAAGCAACGCAAAAACAGGAAAAAGATTTTGATTCATCATTGCCGTTTGTTGCATAGAAAGAATAGCCATTTCATGGGCGCAAACACCACTAAAATGCCATTGACGTTGTGCATGACGGACACAATCAGCAAATTCACCTCCGCCGCAAACAACAATCGTAGGCGAAGTTTGCGTTGCAATATGCGCTAAACACGCAAAAAAGTTTTCTTGCGTACTCTCAAATAAACTACCACCCAGTTTCACAACACGCATAAACGCAGTCTACGATTGAAAACGCTTTAAAACTTGAAATAAGGCAGCCGCCTTGTCAAAACTTTCTTGATATTCTTCTTCCACCACCGAATCATTCACAATACCGCCACCCGCCCAAAAACGAATTGCATCGGCAGAATGAACGAGTGTGCGAATAGCAATATTCGTATCCATATTGCCATTAAAACCTACATACCCTATCGCGCCACAATAGATACCACGCCGGTTAGGCTCAATTTCTTCAATCACTTCCATGGAGCGAATTTTAGGTGCGCCCGTAATGGATCCACCGGGAAAGCAATGCTTGAGCAAATCCAGCGCATGTTGATCTTGCGCTAATGTTCCTGTCACCGTGCTCACCAAATGATGCACTGTGCTGTAGCTTTCAATATCAAATAATTTAGGCACACGTACCGAACCCGTTTCGCAGACTTTACTAATATCGTTTCGAAGTAAATCGACAATCATGACGTTTTCAGCACGATCTTTTGCGCTATTTTGCAAATCTGAAATTTGCGCTACATTTTCGTGGTCTTCTAATTTGCGTGGACGCGTGCCTTTAATGGGCTTCGTTTCCACCTGCCGCCCCGTTAATTTCAAAAAACGCTCGGGCGAAGAACTCAATACATTGACATGCGGAAAATGAATATACGCGCTAAAAGGCGCAGCATTGACTTCACGCAATACTTGGTAAACTTGCCAAGGTTCACCTTGACAGTCTGCGCTAAAACGTTGAGTTAAATTGACTTGATAACAATCCCCTTCTTTGAGGTAATGTTTGATTTTTTGGAAGGCTTTTTTATACGTTTCTGGTGAAAAATTCGCTTGAATATCGCTTTTAAGTAAAAACGGCTCAACATCAGTCAATCGCCTGATTTCACTGAATTGTTGAATTAAATTATCCGTTTTATCCACATCGTAGCAGATTAAATAACTTTGCGCGGTTTCATGATCTACAATCACTGCCCAATCATAAATACCCACCGCCATTTCTGCAACGCTTTCTGCATCAAAGGCAATTCGTGGTAAATTCTCTAAATGACGTGCTAAATCATAGGAAAAATAGCCCATCGCGCCGCCATTAAACGGCAATTCTATTTCAGTTTGTTGCAAAGAAAACAACTCACCATAACGGATTAATTCACCTTTGAGTAAATCTAAGGGATTTTCAGTTGAAATAAGTGTTTCGTTTGCATTCGAAATAGTCGTTATCCCTGCATCAGCCACAAAAGTGCAAATAGGATTTGCACTCAATATATCATAACGCCCTTGCCGACTACGCGGATAACCGCTGTCTAAAAACACCGCCCACGCTTGCTTCGCGTAAGGTGCAAAAAGTGCAGCGCTGTCGACGAAATAAGGAAGTTTGTGAATGACGGAGCATGAAGACATAAAATTAGCGACTAAAAAACTGACCGAACGCACGACTTCCTGAACCGGTTTTAATTGTTTCGCTCACCTCCAGAGTCTGCGCATCAATGACGGACACCGTATTATCAAACCAATTCGCCACGTAAACATGCGTATCATCCGTATGCGTTGCAATGCCTTCGGGCTTGTCGCCGACAGTAATTTCTTTAATGACCTGCAACGTTTTGGTATCAACAACTGACACATTACCGTCTTCTTGGTTTGTCACAAAAAATAACGTATCGTCCTTCGCTAAACTCACCGCATAAGGTAATTTATTCACTTTAACGGTGCCAATAAGATGCATGGTTTTCGTTTCAAGAATACTGACATCATCGCTTTGCACGTTCGCAACATAAAGACGCTCATTTTTACTATCCAGCGTTATCCCAAAAGGATGCCGCCCTACCGGAGTGACATTGCGTGTTTTCAGTGTTTTTAAATCAATTTGCGACACGGAATTACTCAATCGATTGGCAACATAAAGCCAGTGATTATCGTCACTAACCGCAAGTCCAGATGGTGATTTTTCAACCGCAATCGTGCCTACAATTTGCAGCGTATGCGTATCAATAACACTGACACTATGCGCATACCAATCAGCGACATATAGTCTTGCATTATCTGGCGACACAGCAATACCTAATGCCCCTTCACTAAGCGGAATGGTGGCAATTACTGCTTTTTTTTGCGTATCAATCACGGCAACGCCTTTAGCCTCAGGCGTTGATACATAGACGCGCGTACCATCACCCGACACCGCCACACCAGCAGGTTTACCTTTGACTGGAATGGTGTCTTGCACCGTATTGGTTTTTGCATCAATGACCGACACGCTGTCGCCAAGTTGATTAGTGATGAAGGCAAACGGCTGAGCAGATATTGGGTGAGAAATAAAAACGGCAGCGACACCCATCGCTGCCATCCATTGTGCTTGTTTTCGCACGTTTATTTTTCAGCCAACGATTTCAAATGAGCCAAACCTTCTTTCAATACCGCGGTAACCGCTTTGTTTGCTGTTTCTTCGTTCATTTCTGCAGGTGGATTGTTATTCATGTAAGCGCGGTAGTAACCGGTTTTCCAAGAAACCACTGTCGCGCCACTTTTGCTTTCCACTTCAATGCTTGCTGCATAGTTATCTACTGGAAAAACAGGCACTTTTTCTTCTACGCCAGAATGCGTAATCGTGTGTGAGGTACTAATGTCTGTAATTTTGTACGCATAAGTCATTTTAGCCGCATCATATTTTTTTAATTCTTCAGTAAGCGTGCCGCCATTTTTCAACGTCAATACACGTGATGCGCCTTTTTCATTGCCACCGGTTGCAACAACGCCTTTGACAGCGGGCAACCAAGATAAATCGTTATATTCTTTGATGATGCCCCACACTTTTTCAGCAGGTGCATTAATCGTGATTTCTTCTTCGACTTTTTGACGAACAGGACCGTGTGCGCTTGCTACTGAAGTAAACATAAATGCGCCAAGTGACATCAAAAGGGTGAGTTTTTTCATTATGATTTTTCCTAAAAGTGAAAATGTAAAAATTACTACTTAATTATAAGCTAACTCATGCGCATGAGCATTAGGGAATTTTATCAAATGACGTTACGCGCCATCACATAAATCACATCAAACGTCGCATCAATGCCCCCGACTTCATTTTTAGGATACGTTGATATCAAGGTTTTCAACGCTTTTTTACTTGTCAGCGTTTTGCTGCGTGTTTGATTCACATTGTGTGCCCCAATATGCTTTAATTCGCGCATTAACTCGAGCACGTTGTCATATTGCCGCAAATAACGTATACGTTTCAAAGTGATATCCACAAACCCGGCATTCTCTAAAGCAGATTGTAAATCTCCCAACGTGTAAAAATCATTCACATGCACAAAATCATCTACATTTGCCCAAGCCGCCTTTAATTCACAAAGCGTATCACTGCCAAATGTACTAAAAAGCAATGTGCCCTCACTTGCTAACACGCGATGCAATTCGCTGAGTGCCTCGTCGATGGGATAACACCACTGCAACGCGACATTGGAGAAAATAGCGTTGAGACATTGCGCTTTTAGCGGCAATTTCTCCGCATCTGCGCAAATATAATGCGACTTCAATCCGACTTTTTCACGGCAACGCTCAAGCATCATTTGCGATAAATCAAGCGCGATTAACGATGCATGATGACAATGTGGCGCGAGTTCTTGTATTAAAAAACCCGTTCCGCAACCCAAATCAAGCACAACACCCTGCAAATTATCTAATGCCTGACTATTGAGTAAGTCGAGTCCAATTTGACGCTGCAAACTCGCTACACTGTCATACGTTTTCGCGGCATCCGAAAACGAGTGCTTAATTTTAATTTTTTCTAATATCATCGATAAACGTATGAATGATATTAACGCAAACCGCTGTTTGAATCACAAAAGGAATATGCCCTGCTTTTTCAATAATATGCAGTTGCAGATTAGGCTGTAGCATTTGCATTGCCTGCCCGATAGTCACAGGCACTAACGCATCGTTGTGACTCAAAATAGCCACTACGGGACACGTTAAACTGGCCAACATGTCTCGCAAATCAACCTTTTCAAGCAACGCTAAATTTTGCATTAAATCATTTAATGGCAACATTTCTTTTGATGCAAAACGGGCTTTTAGTGTTTCCAAGTATTCATGACTATTCGTAACACCTTGACATTGGACCATAAGAAAGCCTTCCAATGTTACTAACGCGTTAAGATGTACTTGCTGTGTAAATGCGCGAAACATCGCTAAAGGCATTCCAGGCCAAGCTTCATTGGCCACAAAACAAGGATTTGTGGCAAGTAAAATCACACCTTTAACACGCGATGGATAACGCTGCGCCATATTTAACGCCACACTGCCACCTAACGACCAACCAAGCAAATAAAACGGTTCATCATCAAGCAACTCGACAATGCCATCACCCACCGCATCAATGCTTTCCTGTGAAGGCAGATGATCTATTAACGTCAACGTAAAATATTGTGAAAGTAGCTCAGCAAAATCCCCCCACACACCGCTGTGCATCGCCCAACCAGGCAATAAAACAAGTCTCTCTTTCATACTGTATTATTTAGCCTGACTTTCCAGATAATCTTCGTAATTACCATTAAAATCAATAATTCTATCCGCTTTAATTTCAATGACGTGCGTGGCTAATGAAGAGACAAATTCACGATCATGACTCACAAAAATAAGCGTTCCAGGATAATGTTCAAGCGCTGTATTTAAAGACTCAATCGATTCCATGTCCAAGTGATTGGTAGGCTCATCGAGTATTAATACATTTTGTTTCTGTAGCATCAATTTACCAAAAAGCATTCGACCTTTCTCACCACCTGAAAGTACCTTAATGGATTTATTAATTTCATCTTGTGAAAATAACAAACGCCCCAGTGTGGCACGAATAGCTTGATCATCATCAGATTCTTTTCGCCACTGCGTCATCCATTCAACAAGCGTCATATCCTCAGCAAAATCAGTAGCGTGATCCTGACCAAAATAGCCAACTTCAGCATTTTCCGCCCATTTAACTAAACCCGTATCAGGCGCTAATTCACCCACTAATGTTTTCAGTAATGTCGATTTACCAATACCGTTCGCACCAATGACGGCAACACGCTCACCAGCGCCAATCATTAAGTTGAGTTTTTTAAACAGCGGCTCCGCGCTATAGCCTTTGCTAATATCTTCCAGCTCAACCGCAAGGCGGTGTAATTTTTTCGTTTCATCAAATCGAATGAACGGATTTACACGACTGGACGGTTTCACTTCATCGAGTTTAATTTTTTCAAGTTGTTTTGCGCGTGACGTTGCTTGCTTAGCTTTTGAGGCGTTAGCTGAGAACCGGCGCACGAACGCTTGGAGCTCGACAATTTGAGTTTTCTTCTTCGCATTACCCGCAAGCAAACGCGCTTTTACTTCCGAGGCAGCAACCATGTAATCGTCATAATTTCCGGGATACACTCGCAATTCGCCATAATCCATATCAGCAATATGCGTACACACACTGTTTAAAAAATGACGGTCATGGGAAATAATGACCATCGTACAGCCGCGATCGTTTAGCACATCCTCAAGCCAGCGAATGGTATTGATATCAAGGTTATTTGTCGGCTCATCAAGTAGCATAATATCTGGATTTGCAAACAGTGCTTGCGCAAGTAACACACGCAGTTTCCATCCGGGAGCAACCGCACTCATTAAACCAAAATGTTGCTCAACGGGAATATCTAGACCGAGTAAAAGCTCACCCGCGCGTGATTCTGCCGTATAGCCATCCATTTCAGCAAAGTGAACCTCTAAATCCGCAACACTCATTCCCTCGTCTTCGCTCATTTCAGGCAGCGAATAAATCCGATCACGCTCTTTTTTGATTTCCCAGAGTTCTTTATGCCCCATAATCACCGTATCAATAACGGTAAATTCTTCAAAAGCAAATTGATCTTGACGTAAATTACCTAAACGCTCATTAGGCGACAAACTGACATTGCCGCCTGAAGGATCTAAATCACCACTTAGAATTTTCATAAATGTGGATTTACCACAGCCGTTTGCGCCTATTAAACCATAGCGATTTCCGTCACCAAACTTGACGGAAATATTCTCAAATAATGGCTTTGCGCCAAATTGCATGGTGATGTTTGCTGTGGAGATCAAAATGGTTACCCTAAAAATTTAAGTGAAAAAAATAATGAGATATAGCGATATATCGTGTTTTACCCGTGTTACGAAAAATAGTCATAACACAGGCAAATTTTAAGCGGAGATTATTGCAGCGAAAAGACGAAATTAATTCAAGAATGAACAAATATAATCCGTGCCTTGATGAACACGTACTGTAAATTGCGCATTCTCGGGCACATTGAAAATTTGTCCACCTACTACTGAAAGCCAGTCATCGCCTGGCAATAACACATCAAGCTCTCCAGAAAGAATTTCCATAATTTCTGCAGCGGCGGTATTGAAAACATATTCTCCAGGCAACATGAAACCCAGTGTTTTTGTTGTACCGTCTGCAAATTTAAGTGTGCGACTTGTTACATTACCTTCAAAATAGACGTTTGCTTTTTTGACAACAGTAACATGACTAAAATCTGACATGATTTATTTCCTTTTTCTCTATTTTGTATTTGTAAAATTTAAAATTATGCTTTTTCGGTTGGGACATAAATGATTTTTTGTCCACGATAATTGGAACGAATCTGCTCAAGCCGGTGTTCTGTTAACTCGGCACCTTGACTCACTAGAATGGTGCCGTATTGATCACATAAATCGCCTTGCTCTAGAATCCCTGGTGTCAAATAAACTACTTTATAAAGTCGCAAATCATTATCTTCAACAGGTAAATAAAAGACCGGATTACGCTCAAGTAAGCCTAAAAATACATCGACCAATTCGGGATCAAGATCATTCCCACTCGCCGTATTTTTCAAATAATTCACGACGTCAGAAGGAACAGAGCGCTCATCGCCATACATATCACCAACCATCATCGCATCATATAAATCAGCAATGGCTAAAATACGCGCAGCAAGCGGAATATCGTCACCTTTCAGCTGATCTGGGTACCCCTTACCATTAAATTTTTCATGATGATGGCGAATGATATCGATAATGCCTTTATCGGCAATCACTTTTGCAAGGAGATTCTCGCCTTCTGTGATGTGTTGCTGAATAAATTCCGCGTCTTTTTGGAGCGGCAAATGCAATGACGTTTTTGATAAATCAATATCCAGCTTCAAAAAACCAAAATCGTGAATTAAACCTGCTAAATAAATTCTTTTTTTAAATTCAGCAGATTGATTCAGTTCTTTGGCAAGTTCAAAGGCGTAACACGCAACGCGTTTGCTATGCAGACCCAGCTTAATATCTGCCTTATGTTGCGCTAAAAGTAAAATTTCAAGTAATCCGCTATTTATCATGCTCATAATTCGTCACACATAATTTTGTTAGTAGGTTATAGTTGCCATTTTAGTGGCAGCGCGATATAGATTCAATGCCTGCACAATACTAACTTATCGACGAACAAACGTATGATTATGACAAGTTGGGCATGGTGGAATATGACTGGTGGTTTTAAATGAAATCTCTTTACCACAGTCATCGCACTCGAAGGTGCCTGCAATGGTAATACTACCACTTTCATATTTCTGATGCGTTTGCGCATCATGTTTGAGTTTTGCAAGTTCAATGCGGGTTTTATCAGCGACGCTTAAAAAAGCATCCCAAGTTAAATTTTCAATTAACTTAATATCAAATTTCAACCACTCGCTAAGTGAATTGTTATCGTGCGCAACTAAGTTTTTTGCAGCATGTTCAATATCACGTTTAACATGGCCTGACACCTGCTCTAATTCGTCATGCGTTAAATCAGATGATTCACGCGTTTTTTCTTTCGATGTTTCAAATGCGTCTGTAAAAGAATCCAATGTTTTTTCCATGGCTTCATGCAAATGATGCATAAACTGGCTGTACGCAGCAATCAATTTGGGTGTATTCATAAAATCCTCTAAAAAGCTAATTAAGACTAAGACATGGCTATTCTAACCGGTTTGCACCAAAAAGAATAAAACCATCAACAAAAATTCGTTTAAAAAATATAATGACAAAAACTTGCGTTATTTTGCTATTCCCTTAAAAAAGATTATTATCACAATACACCATTCACACTCAATACGAATAAGAATGTCATTGATCAAAAAAATAGCCACGTATTTTCCTCATTCACTTAAAACACGTTTAATGGGGGTTACTTTGTTATTTTTACTTCTGCCGACCGGCATTTTGGGCTATCTTGGCTATAATTATTTAGCAGGTAATATCAAAAAAACACAGATTCGTGCCGTCGCAAATGTGGCTGACATGCGATTTGTTCAACTAGTTGAGCTTTTTAAAATAAGTAATACTCGGGCAATACATTTTTTAAATCACCTTTCATCTGAATGTAAACGCAATGACGAGACCAAAAATGATCAGGATGCTTGTCTAAAGAATACTTTAACGAATTTTATTGATGAAGAAGGAGCACTCAGTGCGACTTTAACGCATTCAACTGGCGAAGAAATAACCGTTGGCCATCCAACCAGTTTACAAATCAAACCCTTTCAAGAAAAACAACTTGTCGGCTTTAGCAAAGTCAGTAGCAATACGTCACATCAGTACTACATCAAAATATGTAATGAAAGCTCCCTCGATTGCCTTTTAGTCATTTATCCACTTAAAGCCATACAACATATTTTTATGGCTAATTCGGGACTGGGTGTTTCAGGTGATGTATTTTTACTTGATGCAAATAGCGCTTTTATCACTCGTCCGCATTTACTCACTCGCCAATCAAATAGTGAATCGCCCGAAGACCATGCCACACAGCATTGCTTAACGCGCAAAAATGCTGAAATACTCGATACTGACAGACGCAATATTGACATCATTCATAGCTTTCGTTTTGTGCCTGAAATGGGTGGCGGATGTATCATGGCGCATTTAGATCAAAAAGAGGCCTTCGCCACACTCAACATCATGCAGTGGCGGGTAGCCTTAATTGCGATGACATTAATTGGTTTTGCACTTTATATTGCCTTACTCGTAGGCAGAAACATTGTACGACCTATCGACAAACTCTGCGAAGTGACCCATGAAATTATCAATGGGAACTACACGGTATCGGCTGTCGTAGTTGGTGATGATGAAATTTCAGCACTAGCCAATGCATTTAATTTAATGACAAAGCGCTTAGAAAGCGCGTTTGAAGAGCTACACGGACAACATACCCAACTCGAGTATGAAGTGCAAAAACGCACTCAAGAATTGTTTTTTGCTAAAAACCAAGCTGAAGAAGCACTAGCACTACTACAAGAAACGCAACAAAGCCTTGTGCAAGCAGAAAAAATGGCTGTTTTGGGTGGCTTAGTCGCTGGCGTTGCCCATGAAATCAATACACCTTTAGGCATTACACTCACCTCTGCGTCATTTTTAAGTGATGAAACACGAAAAACATCCACGCGCTACAAAGAAGGTGATTTAAGTGGTGATGAATTAGAAGCCTATTTTGAAGTTGCAACGCAATCCACGCAACTTAGCGTCATTAACTGTCATCGTGCAGCAGATTTAATTCATAGCTTCAAGCAAGTCGCTGTTGACCAAACGAGTAATAATCAACGCGAATTTAATTTAAAAATTTATCTTGAGGAGGTTTTATTTAGTCTTCGCCCCGCACTTAAAAAAACCAATATAAAAGTGCAACTTAGCTGCCCAACCAATTTATGGCTGATTAATTACCCTGGCGCAATTTCTCAAATTATTACGAATTTCGTGATGAATTCATTACTTCATGCGTATGAACCCAATCAATGCGGTACAATTCGTTTGAATATTATTGAATCAATTAATGATAGAATTGAATTACATTACAGCGATGATGGAAAAGGGATTCCCCTTGATATTCAAAGTAAGATTTTTGATCCATTTTTCACCACTAAACGCAGCAATGGCGGAAGTGGTTTGGGATTACATTTAGTCTATAATATTGTTCATCAAAAATTAAAAGGAACATTAACACTACAAAGTATTGAAGGTGAAGGCACAACGTTTATTCTCAATTTTGCACGACAGCTCTAAACCGCTGTTGACACTTTTATTAACGCCAAATAAAACATACATATCATGATTGAAAAAAACACTCTAAATCTTAAAGAAATTACACAAGCTGCGCCTAAATCAAACTCAACCCTAATTGCCCAACCATGGCGGATTTTAGTGGTTGATGACGACGCTGACATTCAATCAGTCACACGCCTTATTTTAGCCAATATTGTTTTTAAAAATCGTCCAATTGAACTCATTAGTGCTTATAGCGCCGCTGAAGCTCGCGATATTTTAACCACGCAAAAAAATATTGCTGTGGCACTGCTTGATGTTGTCATGGAAACGGATGATGCAGGCCTAGAATTAGTTAAAATCATTCGCAATGAATTACATAATAATGTAATACGTATTATTCTGCGCACAGGTCAACCCGGTCATGCGCCTGAAGAAAGCGTCATCATTGATTATGATATTAACGACTACAAATCCAAAAATGAATTAACCGCGCAAAAATTATTTACCGCTGTTGTCGCAGCACTTCGCGCTTATGAAACCATTGTATCGCTTAATAAAACGCGCAACGGCCTTGAAAAAATACTACTGAGTACTGATTCGCTCTTTAAAATTCAATCCATGCATGAATTTTCATCCGGCATTTTAACGCAGCTTAGTTCTTTTTTAGACTGCAAACCGCAAGGCATTATCTGTATTGAAGAAAATACAGCTCAAAAATGCCCACCGGCAAATGCCTTAGCGGAAAACATGAAAATTACCGCGGTAACCGATGAATTTGAATGTTGCCTAAAATGCAACCTAGACGGCTCATGTGGTCATAGCGAACTCGCGCAACTAATTCAACTTGCCTCATCTAAACGTGAACATCAATTCGTTGGCAATTACAGCGCATTTTATTTAGAAACCAGTGCAGTAAAAGCCACTATTGCGCTGGTTTGTAGTGAACATGTCATTGATTCAAGCGATCAAACATTGCTCGAAGTCTTTACGTCAAAAATATCAATTGCCCTCGAAAATGCCGTTCATTATCAAAAAATGGTATCCCTTGAAAAAGCGGCTGTCACTGACTTTCTGACGGGTCTTTATAATCGTCGCCAGTTGCTTCGCCTCGGAATTCCCCTTCTTGCAGAGGCCAATCGAAATAATCCACTGACTGTTTCCATTATAAATATTGATTTTTTCAAACTAATTAATGAAAAATATGGGCATGATTTAGGTGACGTTGTACTAAAACAAGTCGGTCAATTGATGCTCAGTCATTTTCGTGAAAAAGACCTTGTCTCACGTTATGGTGGCAAAGAGTTTTGCATTATCGCCCCCTCCTTACCAGCTAACAAAGCTTTTGTTTTATTTGATAATTTTCGACAATTACTCGAAAATACGGAAATTGAAATTCTGCCAAATGAGAAAATAAAAGTCACCGTCAGTATTGGCATTACAACGGATTTATGTCCCAATTTGGATGATATGATCGCTGCAGCAGAAAGTTTACTTTATCAAGCAAAAAGTGCTGGGCGTAATTGTGTCTTTGTTAGATAGTTATTGTTAGTGGAAATGGTTTTGATATGGTAATCCTGTGGACGGATGCACTGATTTTTGGTTTACTTAGTTTTGTCTTATTTATCGCTTATTATTTGCACGATAAAGAGCATATAAAACGTCCATTAATCTCAATTAAACAAAGTCACATGGGGATGGCGTCGCTTGTTGTATTGTTATTTTTTATGGCAATTGGCATACTCGATTCGTTGCATTTTAAACAAAAGGGGGATACGCCAACTCACAACGACATTATTAGCGTACTGGATTACATAGCCACCCCACTGCGTGAACATAGTGAAAAAACGTATTCGTCGCCATTTGCAACGACGCTCTTCAACAAAGAAATGATACAGATTGACGCAAGCAATATGCGTTGGGATTACCCACCGCTAAAGTTTGGTGGTCAGCATTTAAATGCTATCATTTCACAAAAAAATAACGATATTTTGCAAAAAGCAGGCATTGGTTTTCTTCAAGGCATGGGGATTTTTGTACTCGTTGTGCTCGCTTTACGCGTTGAAGTCAAACTAACGCCACCGTTTTGGACCTTTTTTGCACTGATGACAATAAGTGGTTCACTCATTCATTTATCAGCTTATTATCACGTTTTTGGAACGGATAAAGTGGGAGAAGATGTTTTTTATCAAACGATTAAAAGCATTCGAACAGGACTTATTTTAGGCACACTGACTACATTGATTCTATTGCCACTCTCTGTTGGTTTAGGGATTTTGTCGGGCTTCTTTCGTGGTTGGCTTGATGATGCGATTCAATTTTTATACACCACCATCAATTCCATTCCAAGTGTACTTTTGATTGGGGCATCGGTATTGATGGTTCAAGTTTATATGGCTAACCATGAAAGTGAATTTACAAGTTTGACGGTGCGTGCCGATATGCGCCTATTATTTTTGTGCATTATTTTGGGCATGACAAGTTGGACGGGGCTTTGTCGCTTGCTACGTGCGGAAACGCTAAAACTGCGTGAAATGGAATATGTGCAAGCTGCTGTATCATTGGGTGTTAAACAACACACGATTTTACTTCGGCATATTTTGCCTAACGTAATGCACATTGTGCTTATTTCCATTGTGCTCGACTTTAGCTCACTTGTCCTAGCCGAAGCGGCGCTTTCGTATATTAATATCGGTGTGGATTCAAGCACCTATAGTTGGGGAAACATGATTAATGGTGCACGTTTAGAAATGGCGCGTGAACCCATTGTATGGTGGTCACTCACAGCCGCCTTTCTTTTTATGTTCGCTTTAGTATTAGCCGCAAATCTCTTTGCGCAAACCGTGCAAACTGCCTTTGATCCAAGACGCAGTCAGTAAATCGCTGATTCGTGTATAATCAGCCGCATTTTGTTTTACGTTGATATCAATTTTATGTGGCATTATGACTTTTGAAAAATCTACTATTCGCCGTCGCGGCATTTATTTACTTCCCAATTTATTCACCACAGGTGCTTTATTTTCGGGTTTTTACGCCATCACCTCTGCCATGAATGCGCATTATGACATTTCGGTTGTCGCCATTTTTGTGGCCATGATTTTAGACGGTTTAGATGGTCGTGTTGCTCGATTAACTAACACTCAAAGTGAATTTGGGGCGCAATATGACAGTTTATCAGACATGTTATCCTTTGCCGTAGCGCCCGCACTTGTCATGTATTTATGGGCATTTTCGACACTTGGAAAAGTCGGTTTATTTGCCGCGTTTGTCCATACGGCAGGCGGCGCACTGCGTTTAGCACGCTTTAATACGCAACTTACTTCAGCGGATAAACGTTATTTTCAAGGCTTGCCTAGCCCAGCGGCAGCAGCTATTTTAGCGGGTTTTATTTGGCTTTGCCTCGAACATGACTGGAGCATTGAATACGTAAAATACACAGCGCTAATTTTAACAATTACCACTGGACTTTTAATGGTCAGTAATTTCCGTTATTCCAGCTTTAAAGAAATTGATTTAAAGGGCAAAGTCCCTTTCTTTGTTGCTATTTCAGTGATGCTAGGCATTGCGTTTGTCATGGCTCAACCTCAAAACATGCTATTTTTACTTTTTTTAGGCTATGCCATCTCAGGCCCTGTGGTCACATTGATTGTGCGTCGAAAAAGACTGCAAAGTCGCAAAGTCTAATTCTATACCTCATTTTAAATTGGAATTATTATGAAAGATCAATTGATTATATTTGACACGACACTTCGCGACGGCGAACAAAGTCCAGGTGCGTCAATGACAAAAGACGAAAAAATCCGTATTGCTCGCGCACTTGAGCGCTTAAAAGTAAACATCATTGAAGCAGGTTTTCCCGCGGCAAGTATCGGTGATTTTGAATCGGTACAGGCGGTTGCTAATATAATTAAAGAGAGTACCGTTTGTGGTCTTGCCCGCGCACTCGATAAAGATATTGACCGTGCTGGTGAAGCACTTAAAGGGGCGCAACAATCTCGTATTCATACGTTTATTGCAACCTCACCTATTCACATGAAAATGAAGCTCAACATGACCCAAGAACAAGTCATCGAGCATGCCGTAAAAGCGGTGAAACGCGCACGACAATATACGGATGACGTTGAATTTTCACCTGAGGATGCAGGGCGTTCTGAAGAAGATTTTTTATGTCGTATTTTGGAAGCGGTTATTGATGCTGGTGCTCGCACACTCAATATCCCCGACACCGTTGGCTACAGCATACCGCAACAATTTGGCGCGACCATTAAAAGTTTGATTGAACGCATTCCCAATTCCGATAAAGCTGTTTTCTCTGTGCATTGTCATAATGATTTAGGTTTAGCGGTGGCCAACTCGCTTTCTGCCGTCATGAACGGTGCTCGTCAAGTGGAATGTACAATCAATGGTTTGGGTGAGCGTGCAGGTAATGCATCACTAGAAGAAATCGTCATGGCTGTCAAAACACGTCATGATATATTCGATTGCCAAACCCGCATTGATACACGCGAAATTTTAACCTGCTCAAAGCTGGTATCCTCTATTACAGGTTTCCCTGTTCAGCCAAATAAAGCTATTGTGGGCGCGAATGCCTTTGCGCATGAAGCAGGCATTCATCAAGACGGCATTTTAAAAAGCCGTGAAACCTATGAAATCATGCGAGCTGAAGATGTGGGCTGGTCAGCAAATCGGATGGTTTTGGGTAAACATTCTGGGCGAAATGCATTTAAAAGTCGCATTAACGAGCTAGGATTTGAATTTGAAAGTGAAGCAGAATTAAACGATGCTTTCGCGCGTTTCAAACAATTAGCCGACAAAAAACATGAAATCTTCGATGAAGATTTGCAAACATTGATTTCTGAAACATCCATTGATGCTGAAGATGAGCATATCAAACTAGTATCGCTCAAAGTTTGCTCAGAAACAGGTGAAATACCCAATGCAATAGTGACACTTCGCGTTAATAATCAAGAAGTAACAGGACATTCAAAAGGTGGTGGCGTTGTAGATGCCACGCTGAAAGCTATTGAAAATCTAGTCAAATCTGACGCATTACTTGAATTATATTCTGTGAATAATGTCACTAACGGCACGGATGCACAAGGCGAAGTAACAGTTCGTCTTGAAAAAGCTGGACGAATTGTTAACGGTTTAGGGGCAGATACGGATATTGTGACCGCATCGGCTAAAGCGTATATTAACGCACTCAATAAATTGCTTAATGCTAATACGCGCCAGCATCCGCAAAAATCGGAAGTCTAATCCATTTTAACAAGTCTAAGGGTATCGCGTAAAAACACGCTCTACCCTTTTTTGTATTTGAATCATATCCGCCATTTTAAAAAAACAGAAGGTATAACCAGTATGACATCAGTACGTCAAAAACAATCGGGTTTTACATTATTAGAATTACTTGTCGTTTTAGGGATTATTGCCATGCTTGCAGGGATTGTTGGCCCTCAAGTGATGAAACATTTGGGTGAATCCAAAACGAAAGCGGCAAAAGTACAAGTAGAAGATTTTTCTGCCGCACTGGATATGTACAAACTTGATATGGGAAAATATCCTACTAGTGATCAAGGTCTGCAAGCCTTAATTGAAGCCCCAGAAGGTTCAAAACGCTGGAACGGACCCTATTTGCGCAAAGCAAAAACGCCACTCGATCCTTGGCAAAATGAATATCATTATGTATCACCAGGAATACACGGAAAATTTGATTTATTCACTTACGGCGCAGACGATAAAGAAGGCGGTGAAGGTGAGGATCAAGACATTAACAACTGGGAATAAATGCGCTTAATCGCTGGTTTTACGCTGCTTGAATTACTGATTGTATTGAGCATTATGGTACTAGGTTACAGTGCCATTGCCATCAACTTTTCCTCAGGCAATGACACTTTAGCGCTTAAAGCAGCTGCGCGTGATATTGTGTCTGGTTTGCGTTATGTTCGCAGTCAAGCCATGTTATCGCAAAAGCAAGCAACACTTGCGCTCAATTTAAAAACCAATACTTATCAACTCGCAGATCAAGAAAAGTCATACGCCATCGCTGACGATATTGATGTCACCGTAAAAACAGCAAAAGAAGACTTAGACGATGGTGTTGCGCAACTTCGATTCTTTCCCGATGGCTCGTCAACGGGTGGGCGTATTCTTTTGGAGAGTCACGCCCATACGCAAGAAATCAACATCAATTGGCTAACGGGTCATGTTACGCTTGCGCAATAAGCATCAAGGGTTTTCATTACTGGAAATTCTCGTCGCATTTTCAATTTTGACTGTTTCCTTGGGAATTATTTTAAAAATTTTCTCAACCGGCATTACAACTGCGCAAGTAACTGGCGACTACACCACAGCAGTCCAAATTGCTACAAATTTACTGGATACAGCAGGTAACGAATCACCGCTAAAAGCGGGTGAAATCACAGGAAGTGAAAATAAGTTTTATCACTGGCGAGTCACGGTTTCACCTAAAACATTTTCATCACCCGAACTTGATTTACGCGATTTACCCGTTACATTATTTGAGGTGACGGCGCACGTTAAATGGGGAGAAGACATTAAAACTCACGATCGCGTCGTAAAACTGACCACGTTAAAATTAGCCACAAAAGATGAATAACACGCGAGGGTTCACACTCATTGAAGTGTTAATTGCTATGTCGCTTTTGAGCTTGATGATGGTATTACTTTTTAGCAGTTTACATATCGGTGCCAAAAGTTGGCAGCAAGGCGAAGAAAAAATTGCTGATATTAATGAAATTGCCGTGGTGCAACAATTTTTCAGCCATCATCTCGCTCATGCACTGCCACAATGGAATGATTTTGATCCCGAAAAAGAACGCGTTTTTGCCTTTCAAGGTAAAAGAAAATCTGTGCAATTTGTCGGGGCTTTTCCTGCTAGTGCAGAGCGTAGCGGCTTACAATTATTTAACGTTGCACTCAAAGACATTCACAAAAAAAAAACCGTCACCGTTTCAGTCAAGCCGTTTTTTCCCTTAGCTGAAAACGAAACCGCGTTTGAAGATGAAGTTGAATTGATTTCAGGTGTCAAACAATTTGAACTCGCCTATTTTGGTTTAAACGACGAAACAGGAGAATATCAATGGCAAACGGAATGGTTAAATAAAGAACTCCAACCACGTTTAGTCAAAATCTCTCTTGAACTTGCAGATGGTCGCTACACGCCAGACATGATTGTGGCTTTACGCGTCGACAATACGTATAGCAATATTGATTTGGATAGCGTGCCTATTGACGACACGCCCGACTCCATGGATACGACGCAATGAAACAACGTGGCGTAGCGCTCGTACTTGTCCTTTGGATATTGAGCATCTTAATGCTGATGGCAGGAAGTTTTGCACTGACAATGCGACGCGAATCCGCCGGAGTGAGTGGCATTCGCGCACACGCAGAGGCGCAAGCCGCGGCGCAAGCAGGCATCGCACTTGCGCAAGCTATGTTGTTTCATGACGACGAAAATAAACGCTGGCGCGTCGATGGGAGCGTTTATGAAATCCACTATCCACATTCCATAATGCGGATTCAAATACAGTCTCAAGCAGGAAAAATTGATCTTAACAGTGCCCCCGTTAGTTTGCTTCATCATGTCTTGCAATACGCCCCACTCGATAAACAAGCGCAGTTGAATTTAGAAAATGCTATTTTAGATTGGCGAGATGCAGACGACGATACGCGTCCCTTTGGCGCTGAAAAAGAAGCGTATCATTCAGCAAAACTGCATTATGCACCTCGAAACAAACCCTTTCGCTCAATGGAAGAATTGCAAATGGTGCGGGGCATGAATAGCGAGATACTTAATTGGATGCAACCCCTTTTCACTGTTTACGCTGCCGGACAAACAGAGTTGGATTATACAGTAGCTTCACGAGAAGTTTTAAGCGTTCTCCCTGAAATTGATGTGAATTTACTCGATGCGTATATCACTTCAAGAGAAAAAAGTATTCTCCTGCATACACCTATGCCGGTAATTCCCCGCATTGAAAACGCAGGCCAAGCCATGACACAAGAGGTACAAAGCATCACCGAACCAGCCACAATGCCAGAAATTTCAGTGGTCAGTGTCGTTGTTGAAGTACAATTAGAAAATGATACCAGTTTGCAGTTAGAGGTCATGATGGAAAAAATGGACGGTGCCAATAATTTGCCTTTTCAACTCTTATCGTGGAAAAATCAAGCCGAATATACGCATACAACTTCGCTTTTTTCTCAAAACCTAGCGCCGATTTTAAGTCTGTCAGAATTCAATCAAAAAAACGATACGCCATAAATGAACCTAAATAAAAACGTCAACCTTCAAATTAAGCCCTTTTTGCGTTGGTGGGGGCGTGAATTAACTTTTTTAGTTCCCGTCAAGGTACGTCAATTTTTTCACACACCAAGTCGTGCGATCATTATTTTACCAACCAATGATTCGCTTACCCTTTGTTATGAAGTCGATGGCAAACAAGAAACACTGACCACTATTGCGCGAGAGGATGTGACATCGCAAAATCTTGGCACCATACTTGATGAAGCACGTTTTAAAAATGCCATTTTTATCCTTCGCCTCTCAAGCCAAGATGCTTTATGTAAAACACTCACACTCCCTCCTGCTGCACAAAGTAATATCAACCAAGTTGTGAGCTACGAACTGGATCGATACACGCCATTCGATGTCAATCAAGTGTATTTTGCCACGCATATTGCGCAAATTGACACCGATGCAGAGCATCTTACGGTTCAACTCCTACTCACACCTAAAAAAACACTCGAAACGCTCTGTAAACAATGCAAAGAACTCGGCATACTCGTTCAATACGTGGACGTCGAAAATTATCCAAATGATTTAGATGATATCTATCAAGCCTACAATCTTCTGCCCGCACACCTCCAAACAAAACGAACTAATACACCGCGTCGTATTATGTTGGGGTTAACGATGTTGCTTGGTGTCTTGAGCTTAACCAGTTTAATTTTGCCTGTTTGGCTTGAATATCAAGCCGTCAATGAGTTGCAATTGAAGATTGCCAAAATCGAAAAAGAAGCGAAAGCCGTTAAAACACTTCAAGCTGATATAGAAACTCTCAACGAAGAAAATCAATCACTAATTGCCTTAAAAACTGCCATGCCGACCATGGTTTCGGTGTTAAACGAATTAAGTGCTCTCATGCACGATGATAGCTGGCTTGCCTATCTGCAATATGGTGATGGACAACTGCAACTACAGGGAGAGTCGCCTGCGGCATCTAATTTGCTTGCAGATTTGGAAGCATCCGATTACTTTGCTAAAGTGAATTTTGCCTCCCCCGTCACGCAGGATAAAGCGAGTGGCGTTGAGCGGTTTCAAATTTCAGCTGAAATTACAAAGCCCGCTACGCCAATGACGGATGCGACACCTAGCGACGATTCGACTCCAGAAACGCCATCAAACAGCGAATCGGTAGAAGAGACGCCAACCAATAATGAGATGATTAGCGACGTTTCGAGTGAAAATGGCACAACAAATTAATCAGCATCAACGCGACCGTGGACTGGCTTTAGGATTACTCGCAACAGTAATCGGCTTTATTGTTTTCGTCATTATTTTGCCGTTAATTAATCAAGGCATAGCGCTCCACGAAGAAAAAATGGCACTTGCCTTTCGACTGCAGCAATATGAACGCATTTTAGGGCGTAAACAAGCCGTCATCGATGAAATAGAAGCTCTAAAAGCAGAATATGCGGAGCAAAATTATTTAAGTACACAAAACACCAGCGCACTGGCTTCTGCCGAATTACAAGAAATGATTAAACAAGCTATCGTTGAAGCAGGTGGTCAACTCAGCAGCACGCAAGGTTTGCCCGTCATTACAAAAAATAATTTTGAACACATACCCATTAACGTCCGAATGACAGGAACTAGTGAAGTCCTACGCGCTGTTTTGTATAAAATTGAAACAGCGACACCACTGGTCGTCATAGACCAAATTGATATTCGCCCAATGCGTGGTATACGCAACCATTTAACACATCACATTGACTCAAGTAATGAGTTGAGTGTAAATTTCCAAGCCATGAGTTTTATGAAAAAGCCTGCCGCATGAATCGTCCTACTATTTATTGTTTAGGGACGCTAAATCTTTTCTTGATTGGTGTGTTAGTCA
>Ga0114962_10001116_pt1 | contig 23400 bp, 33 predicted proteins | sample C_130820_MF_Meta_FD_87017 | JGI IMG/M metagenome (GOLD analysis project Ga0114962, IMG submission 87017) | Freshwater microbial communities from Lake Croche, Canada to study carbon cycling - C_130820_MF_MetaG | ecosystem: Environmental > Aquatic > Freshwater > Lake | place: Lake Croche, Canada... | reverse complement strand
CAAGAGTGATCTTGTAGATTTGTTCTTTGCCATTGGCGCAAGCCGTGGCAAGGATTTGAGCACTCAGTTTGCTCGCGCACTAGCACAAGACGAAACTCTTGCTCTACGTCTTTTGATGTGGGCACGTGACGTCCGTGGTGGTGCAGGCGAACGTGATGTTGTTCGTAAGATTCTTTTGAATCTTGAAAAGACCAACCCTAAGGCCTTGGCCCGTATTTTGCCACACTTGGCAGAATTTGGTCGTTGGGATGACCTGTTGATCTTTACTTCTAAGGAAGTTAAGGCACAAGCATTTACCCTAATCGGTGATGCGCTACGTGCCAGCAACGGTCTGGCCGCAAAGTGGATGCCACGTCAAGGTCCACTTGCCGTTGAAATCCGTAATTTCTTCGGAATGAGCCCAAAGTTCTACCGTAAGAGTTTGGTAACATTGAGCAAGACAGTTGAACAAAACATGTGTGCAAACGCATGGGATGACATCAACTATAGCCACGTACCATCGTTGGCGGCTGCTCGTTACCAAAAGGCTTTTAAGAAGCACGATGCCGCAGGGTATGAAGCTTACAAGGCCAAGTTGGTCACAGGCGAAGCTAAGGTAAATGCCGCGGCAGTTTACCCATACGATGTCATTAAGGCTCACAAGTTTGGTGGTGACGCTACTGTTGTGCAAGCACAATGGGACGCATTGCCAAACTACATCGGTGATGAACTGGTGTTGCCAATGTGTGACGTGTCGGGCTCTATGAGCACTACAGTTGGCGGTAACGCTAACTTGACATGTATGGATGTTTGCGTTAGCTTGGGCTTGTACCTAGCTGACAAGAACACAGGTCCATTCAAGGACATGTTTTTGACTTTCTCTACCAAGAGCAAGATCGAAATCTTGAAGGGTGACTTGTTGAGCAAGTTGGCTCAACTACAACGTGCAGATTGGGACATGAGTACCAACCTACACGCGGCTTTTGACACTGTTCTTAACTTCGCGGTTAAGGGCAAGGTTGATGCAAAGGACATGCCAAAGTATGTTCTGATTATGAGTGACATGGAATTCAATCACTGTGCCAAGCACGATGATTCTGCAATGGAAATGATCACTCGTAAGTACGAAGCCGCAGGATACGCTGTTCCAAACATCGTATTCTGGAACTTGAATGCTCGTGCTGGCAACGTTCCAGTTAAGCATGACAAGAAGGGTGTTGCCCTTGTTAGCGGATTCAGCCCTGCTATCATGAAGAGCATCCTAAGTGCTGAATCATTGGATCCTGTATCAGTAATGATGCAAACTTTGGACAGCCCACGTTACGCTGTAATAGCGTAAGGTGTTTAAAAGGACTCTTAGGAGTCCTTTTTTTTGATCTAAAATAGCGTACTTTAATTCGCTGGCCTAGCAGTCTAAATATGTGTAGAATTGCCAGGAGAGAACCATGCGTATTAAACATATACTGTCAGCGTTAATGTTGATGCTATCGAGCACCGTCGTACTACCACAAACTGTTATTAATCAGGGCGGATATGACTCAAAAAGTCTTGTAGATACTAACAGTACCAGTAATAGTGTAAGCACAATTAACACTAACAATGTGAACAGTGGAACTACGACCACTAATAACAATACTGTATTAAGTGGTGGCACAACCAACACTAATAACAATAACAACGTTAATAGTGGCACACTAACCAACAACAACAATAATAACAATGTTATGAGTGGTAGTGTTACTTACACCAACAACAACAATAACACCAACGTTAATAGCGGTACTCAAACTTTTAACAACAATAATGTTAATAGTGGTACAATGACCAATAACAACAATAATGTCAATTCTAGTACTAGTGCTAGTACCAGTGTTAATACAAATAACAATGTGAATACTGGTACGATGACTTATAATAATAACAATGTTAATGCCAGCACAAGTTCAAATGTCAATACCAATAACAACGTTAATAGTGGCACAATGACTTATAACAACAATAATGTCAGTACTAGTAATAACACAAATAACAACATTAATACAAGTACCAGTGATAATACAAATAGAAATATCAACACAGGTGATATGACTAACCGTAATATTAACACCAGTACAAGTACCAGTGCCAATACCAACAATAACATTAATACTGGTGATATGACTAACCGTAATATTAATAATAGTACATCTACATCTAATAATACTAACACTAATATTAATAGTGGTACAATGACCAACAATAATATACAAAGTGGTAGCATGACTAACAACAATAACAATACTAATACAAGTACTAGTACCAATGTTAATCAAAACGCCAATGTTAATCAAAACATTAACAGTGGTGAAATGACCAATACTAATATCAATAAAACAGAAATAACACAGAGAGTTATTCAACCTCCTCCTACCGCAGTTGCGCCAACAATGATGAGTGGCGGAAATGCTGACCTATGCTCAACAGGCACAAGTGGATCAGTTCAAACACAGATTTTTGGTGTAAGTAGTGGCGGAACAGTTCGAGACATGAATTGCGAACGATTAAAATTATCTAAGACATTATATGACATGGGTATGAAAGTAGCCGCAGTTGCTACTATGTGTCAAGACCGTCGTGTGTTTGATGCTATGCTTGCCGCTGGTACACCATGCCCATACGAGGGTAAGATTGGTCTACAGGCCAAAGCTGAGTGGGAAGCTAATCCAGACAAGTTACCAAAACTAGATGAGGATAAAGTAGATGACACATATAAGAAAGTGGGCATTGGCGCTCTGCTTGGGGCTCTTGTGTTCAAGTTATTCTAATAGTCAAAGTTTAGATCCTGTCACAGGACTAGCACTAAACAGCACTGGGAATGTCCTCAATTTAGGCAGCGGACTTCCTTGGAGCGGAACTGTCACGGGCTCTGCTGGAGGATCAAGTGGTGGACCCGGACCTGCGTATAATCCCAATACTGGAAATATTATTTTTAGTTACGGATTGAACACTGCCAGTCAACTGGTTGCTATCAACACAGCATTGGCCAACGCTGGCACAGGCATACAACTAAGCGGCTACAAATACTCTTGGCAAATTAATAACGATTTAAATAACAGTGGCGGCAATAGAGGAACAATAACTGGTAATGTTTCATTACTTGGATCTAGTGGTAATGTATTAGAAAGTTTTAACTATGACTATAGTAAAGAAAATTTACCCGCTTTTAAAACATACTCTGGAACACAGTTTTTTAACAGTCGTTACGACACCACAACTGCAAATAGTTTAACTGTTAGTTTTACGGGTAAAGATCAAAACTTTTGGGCTGGATACTACGGGCCCAGAGTGCATGTTGATAATTTATCGTTACTGTATACTGTTAAACCTACTCCGGTAGTAGTTGATCCATGTATAAGCGACCCACTATCAAGTCCTACTTGTCCAGGATATGCTCTAGCCACTGTTAAGAATTCAATATTAGGATCTACAGTAGCAGGTGCATCAGTGACTTCGTATGTGCCCACAACAAACTATACACAGCCCGCACCTGCGGCAGATCCTCCAGCAGTAGCAGATGCGGCTCCTGCATTAGCTCAAGCAAGTCCACAACAACAGGCACAACAGCCTCCACCGCAACAACAAGGCCCTCAACCTCAGCAACCTGGGCAAGATCCAAATCAAAATCTCAGCATAGCGCAGGATAATCCAGCACAGACTAGTCCACAACAAGCAGGCCCTCCACCAACAAGTCCGCAGCCTGCAGGCGGCCCTCCTCAGGCTACACAAACAGCACAATCTGCACCTCTGCCAAATGCCGGACCAAGTCAAGCAGGTCCACAGCAAGCCGGGCCTTCAGGTAACGGACCTAGTAAACTAGCAATGAGTGTGGTTAAGTCAGCACAGGCTAAAGAACAAGCAATACAACAAACGGCTGTGCAAAATGCGGCAAAAGCATTTGAAAATACCCAGCAAAGTTCACAAACTGCCAGCAATCTTGCAATTAGTATGAATCAAGACATGAGTGCTAATAGTGCCACTGCCGCCGCACAGTTTTCCAGTCAGACAACACAGGCTAGTCAACAGACCACAGCACAATCAACACAGAATACACAACAACAGCAACAGGCTAGTAACCAACAGCAACAAACTAGTCGTGTAATTCAACAGGTACAACAGCAACAAGAAGTACAACAACAAATTCAACAATCAACAAGTGTTGTACAAGTTCAGCAAACTACAACAGCCAGTCAACAAGTAGAAATACAATCAACTAGTTCGGTCTTATTAAAACCACCTGCACAAGTAGCAACAGAAATTCAACAGCAATCTAGCGGTACAGGTATTACAGTTAATAAAAATACGATTGGATATAATCCGTTAGCTTCATTTACTGTATCTAATATGTCTTCTCCAGTTGCACAAACAGCACCAGTATACCAACCTAGAATAGAATCAAAACCATTAGATATTGAAACACCAATGATGCAAATAGCCAGTTTTGGTGGTTTAGGTAAGGCTGGCAATCCTTTATCCGAGATGATCATGCAACAGCGTTTTGAAATAATGCAGGAAAATATACAACAGCAGACTAGCACAGTGAATAGAAATGTACAACCAAACGATCTAGCAGGGGGAGTTGATCTTGCCATTATGGCCGTAATGCCTCAAGGGTTTAATTCATATTCTTTTGTACTAAAGGATTCGGCTTTTTACGAACCTAAAGAAGTTTATAAAAATCAAAAAACTGTAGACAATGTACAAGTGCTAAGACAACTGAGCAGTGATCGACTTCATCAAGAAATGGTTGACCAACAGTACAAGTAAGGAGAGCAGTATGGAATATTATATGGTTTATATAATTATAGGACTCGGCCTAGGAGCCGCGGCATCCAGCATCATAACCAGCAACGGTACACGAATACAAAATGCTAAAGATAATCTTGAAGCTAAAAAAGCATGGGTTAAGTTGTTATCGGATCGAAATGAAAAACAAAGTTTAGGAGCAAGAAATGACAGAAGAAATTAAAGATGTTAACGCAAAAGTTGACGAATTAGAAGCAGCCGCAAAAAAGTATGCCAGCAAGGATACTGTTATTAGTATAGGCGGGTACGAGTTTACTCCTGCTAAACTAATGGTGGCATTTACATTAGTAAGTTCGTTACTAGGTGGATTGTATGGATGCTTTGAAGTTTATAAAGATTATCAAAGTATGAAGAAAAAGATTGCAGAATATTCAGCGCCGGACCTAAGCGGGTTTGACAAGCGACTAGCAGTCATAGAAGAAAATTCCGGTAAGACTAGTGACTACACTCGTGACATCAAGAACGATCTTAAGAATGACATACGACGAAACGAAACAGTTACTGAACAAATAGAGCGCAGTGTTAAAAATGCTCAACGTGAAACTGAAGGTGAAATGCGCGATATGCGTAAGGCTGTACGTGAAGACTTAGAACGAGCACGAACAGAAGCCGCCGCAATCCGTAAAGACATGGAATCAACACGCAAGGAAATCAACAGTGAGTTTACATCAGCTCGCAGAGAAATCAATCGTGAAGTTGAAACTCTAAAGCGTGAAGTTGATAGCAAGATTCAAAAGGCTATTGACAATCCGTTAGCCAACAAATAACTAAATAATTTTCAAGGAGGGACTCTTGATGATTGAATTCTTATCAATAATGACACCAATAATGATGTGGTTGATACTGGGTATTGTCTGTTCCAAAATGAAGCTGATTTAAATTAGCTAAATATTTGTCAAGGAGGGGCAACCTATGAAACAACGAAAGTTAATTCAAAAGTTGTATAAGGCTTGCTTCGACCACGATGCCGAGAAACAGTTTGAACTTCGCAAGAAGGAATTCGCCAAGATCTTGAAACACAAGGCCGAAGGTAAACCATTTACAACTAAATGGACAATAGTACAAATATAGTACAATGCTGTAACATTACTGTAATCGATTGAGCGGTAAATAATCTATATGAAGACATACCGCTCAATTTTCGTGAGTGATGTACATCTTGGTACTAAGGATTGCCAAGCAGATAAACTCAACAATTTCCTTAAACACAATACCTGCGACACCTTATATCTAGTAGGAGATATCATAGATGCGTGGCGTATACAACAAAACAAATGGCGTTGGAAACAAAGCCATACCAATGTAGTACGCAGAGTACTAGGTCATGCTAAACGCGGTACCCGTGTTGTTTATATAGCTGGCAATCACGACGAATTCCTAAGACCAATGATACCCTATGGTTTCAGTTTTGGTCTAGTTGAAATACATAATCAGATAGAACATATAGGCGCGGATGGCAAACACTATCTAGTTACTCACGGTGATCTGTTTGACGGTATTACTAGGTTAGCACCTTGGCTAGCATTCTTAGGAGATAAGGCATATGACATTATACTCAATCTTAATAGTAAGTTTAATTGGATTCGCCATCGTATGGGCTTTGGTTACTGGAGTTTGTCTAAGTATCTTAAGCATCGTGTTAAAAAAGCCGTGGATTTTATGTTTAAGTTTGAGTATAATCTTGCTGGCTATTGTCGCAAGAGAGGGTTTGATGGAGTCATCTGTGGACACATTCATCATGCTGAAATAAAAGATATAGATGGGATTACATATATGAATGATGGTGATTGGGTTGAAAGCTGTACTGCCTTAGTTGAACACCATGACGGCCGCTGGGAGATAATTACATGGACCAAGGAGACAGACAATGTGGATAATGTTATTGTTAGCGATACATTCAAACAATCCAAACGACATTCCCGGAAGGATAAGTCTGTTGTTTCCGGACCAGAAATCGTGCGAATCAACTCTGAAGACACTGTCGTATCAACTAAAGTTTGAAAGTTTTAAGGTAGTAGGCGAATGCAAAAAACAATCCTAATCATTACCGATAATTTACCGGAGCAAATAAATGGCGTGGTCACGACCTACACGAATATTGAGGCATGTGCGATTTTGGATGGTTATAAGTTTGTGGTGTTGCATCCCGGGTGGTTCCGCTACATTGATTGCCCTAAATATAACGAAGTCAAACTTGCCTGGCCGCGCCACATGGGCAAGAAGATACAGGAGATTGCTCCGGATTATATACACATCGCGACAGAAGGTCCTCTTGGTTGTTGGGCTAGAAAGTATTTGTCACTGGCTGATATTAGGCACAATACCGCTTATCATACTAAGTTTCCTGAGGGGCTAAAGAAACTGTTTGGTATTCCAGAATCTTTTACTTGGCGCTTTGTTCGATGGTTCCACAAGCATAGTGGTAAGGTATTGACCACTACGGACAGCATGGTTCGAGAATTGCAAGCACATGGATTCAAAGGTGAGGTTGTTCCTTGGACACGAGGCGTTGATCGAACAATATTTAAACCAGAGTTAAGAGAAGATCTACCTAGCAAATATTTGTTATGTGTTAGCCGTGTCAGCAAAGAAAAGAATCTAGAAGACTTTTTTGAACTAGACTATCCTGGTTATCAAAAAATCATGGTAGGTGACGGTCCTATGCTAGAAACTTACAAAACAAAATATCCTGATGTAGTATTCACTGGATTTAAAACTGGTATAGATCTAGCACGTTATTATGCCAATGCTGAAGTTTTTGTATTCCCAAGTCGTTGGGAAACATTTGGTATTGTAATGATCGAATCAATGGCCTGTGGAACTCCTGTAGCGGCATATAACTGTCAAGGTCCTGCTGATGTTATAGATCAAGGCGTTACTGGATTTATGGCTGAGGAGAGAGAAGGTTTAAAAGTTGCTGTTGACAAGTGTTTAGAAATTAACAGAGATACCGTGTATAGAGTAAGTCAGCGATGGAGTTGGCAACGAGCTTGGGAAATATTTAGAGATAATTTAGTAGAAAAATATTAAATTGTAATCTTAGCGTAATAACTATAGAGTTAAATAGTGCTGTGCCAAGGTGGCACACCCACTCATAACAAAGGAGCATACCATGAGATTTGAAGACCTAGCCGCAAGATTAGTAGCCGTAGAAGCCAAGTTAGCAACACTAACTGGTACAGAAGTTAACACAGACAATGCCACAAGCATTGAAGAATTAGACGCAAGATTATCCGTTGTTGAAGTTCAAGTTGATCAATTGATCGCTGTTAAAACTCAAGAACATGTTGACGCTATCATTGCCGCAGTGGCAGTAGCAGTTGAGAACATTCAAGAAGCAGTTGCAGAAGTAGTTGCACTTTCACCAAGTGTTGACCACGCAGAAGCCGCTGACATTGTTGCCGATGTTGTAGCCGCGCAACTAGAAGCACCAGCAGTTGAGCACTCAGAAGTTGCTGACATTGTTTCCGCCGCAGTTCAAGCAGTTGTTGCCGCAGAACCAGAAGTTGTTACAGATCCAGTAGCAATCACAGCCGCTATTATGGAAGCAGTTGCTGACATGCCGGTTCCAGCTCCAGAAGTGGCAGCAGAAGTTGCAGCCGCAGTTGCTGAAGTTATTGCAGCCGCCACAGGCGAAGAAGTTGCTCCAGAAGTTCACGCTGAAATTGTTGAAGCAGTTGCAACTCCAGCAGATCCAGTATTAGACGCTATCGAAGCTCGTTTAGATGCCGCTGAATCCAAGGTTGATACCCTATTGGGAAAATAATAACCAGCGTTAATCGCTGGGTTAGTAAATTTTTCAAAATATAAAAAGGCCCTTCGGGGCCTTTTATTTGACATTTTGTACTTACTGATCGTTAAAACCCGTTATATCATAAATAATATACTATGAAAAAACTACTTACATTACTCATTGTACTAGTTACTGGTCTAACTTCTGCGATTGCAGAAGCACAAATGGCTGGTTCTACTGTACCACTACCCACAGATATTGCCGCAATCAAGAAAGCTAACGTTCTTATTGTAGCAATGACCAAAAAAGATGTGCCGCCTTTCTTCTCAGGAGAAGGCGACAAGCTACATGGTCTTGACGTTGAAATTGCTCAACGTATTGGAGTCTTACTTGGCGTTCCTGTACAGTTTAGACGAGATGCAGAAAGTTTTGCCGAAGTTGTAGAACAAGTTAGAGAAGGTAAAGCAGACATAGCAGTTAGCAAATTATCTGTAACTGGTCCTAGACTACAAGTAGTTAGATTCAGCGATCCTTATGTTAAACTGCGTCAAAGTTTGATTATTAACCGTTTGTGGTTAAGTCAAAACAGTCAAGGTAAAGAAACATATCAAGTAATCCGTGACTTCAATGGCAAGATAAGTTTTATCAAGAATTCTAGTTATGATACTTTTGCTCGTATTAACTTTCCTAACGCAACATTCCTTCCAGAAGAAAAGTGGGAGGTGATCATTGACAAGGTATCACGCGGCGACATTGCGGCAGGTTACCGTGATGAATTTGAAATTAAGAAAATTGCTTTTGAAAAACCAGACGCGGCAATTAGTACTAAAACTATTACAATTGCAGACAGCGTAGACTATATTGCAGTAGCAGTAAATCCCAAAGCTATTCAATTATTAAGCATTGTTAATTACGTGATTAAAAATGAATATAACAACATTGACACTAAAAAGTTAATGGATCGCTATAAAGCAGAAACCAAGGATAAAAAATGATCTCTCACTTAAAAACATTCTTAACTAGTCCGTGGACTATTTTAGGCTCGATTATACTAGGTATCCTTGGTGGAGTATATGTTCCTGAATTTAGTATGGGTCTCGACAGCATTGGTAGTATCTATATCAGTTTGCTTAAAGTTGTAGTACTACCATTCTTGTTAGCAACTATACTAGTTGGTATCATAGGACTGCTACAAAAAGAAGGTAGTGAGGCATTGATACGTAAAATTATCATTGGCTTTGTAGGCAGTATGTTTATTGCCGCTATTATTGGAGTAGGCACAGTATTGCTTACTGGCACGGAAATGACTCCGCAAAAGAAGACCGAATTCGGAGTATTGGTTAATAACAAAGACACAGGTACTGAATTAAACATTACCTTACATGAGCCAATGCCACAATCGGCACCAGTTAGTGCTGGCAAAATGGCAGAAAAGTTTATTCCAGAAAATATCTTCAATACACTAAACAACGGTGAGAGTTTGAAGATTGTTATCTTCTGTTTAATATTCGGTGTTGCTCTTGGACATTTGAAGACAGAAGGTCAACGCATGTTGGTCGAAGTACTAAAAAGCGTTCAACAAGCTAGTATTAGTATTTTTAAATTCCTAAACTATTTCCTACCATTTGCATTGTTGGCAATGATTAGCAGTCAAGTTGGCAAAGTTGGAGTTGGTATCTTCTTAACTATGTTTGACTTTGTGTTCCAGCAGTTTGTTGGAGGACTGACAATAGTTGTATTAGGCACTATTGTAATTTGGAAACGATCAGGGTTAGATCTAATGACTGTTATACGTGAAACCAAAGAAACATTAATTGTTGCTATTAGCTCACGAAGTTCATTGGCCTGTATCCCTTACGCACAAGAAGCCCTACACAAACTACACTTTGACAAAGGTGGTGTTGAACTAACTGTTCCACTGAGTTTTACTGTTAATCGTATCGGTAGTATTGTTTACTATGCTATTGCTACAGTGTTCATTGCCAACATCTATGACGCACCGTTAGGCGTTACCGGATTAGCAGTTGTATTGTTTGGTAGCATCTTAGCAGGATTAGCAAGTGCAGGTACAACAGGTATCTTAACGGTGGCCACAGTGGCAGTTGTATGTGACCTGTTAAAATTACCAAGCGAAGCTGTATTGGTATTATTGATCGCAGTTGATCCTTTAATGGATATGATCCGTACTGCTAGTCATGTACATGGCAATGTGGCGGTGACGGCATTTGTCTGTGATAAGGAAATAACAGATGGACAAGCTCAAAGAGCTATTACTTGAACTTTTAAAGTTTATTGGTGAAAGTCCATTTCGACTATTCACCGTTATCCTACTTTGTTTTTTAGGATTCGGTGGATGGATAATCTATTCGGAAAAAGATGCCTTCATGGCAAGTTATCGTGCTCAGCAAGCCATGCCCAAGATGAACGGCAAGTATGAAGACGCGACAAACTTCATATTAAAAAATACAGATGCCGAGTTGATTGCAGTTTTTAATGTCAACACACTATTAAACACAAGAAAAGTAGCATATCTAACCACACGTGGTGCTGGTCGCAACACAGCCTTTGATGGAATTAATGTAGGATTACTCACTAAGAATCACAGTAATAATGAAGATGTTATTGGACTAATGTCGGGTAAAATTCCATGTGGCCCATATCTATCACCACAAAGTTATATTGGATTCACTTATAAAGATGCAGGAGTAAAATATATGTGTCGCATAAGCGTACCAGCTGAACCGGGATTGTTTATAGGACAAATAAGTGTGGGCTGGAAAGAGGAACCATCCGACGTTGAATTAGCAAGTACTGTGCTAACTGTTGCATCAAGTTTACTGTTTGATAAAAAATGAGACTACCTAGTGTTATAGCTGGTTTTATTTTAATTGTTATTTTACTCGTTGTATTATTATGAAACGATTGGGAGTACTAGGAGGAATGGGTCCTGCAGCCAGTGCCGAGTTCATGGTGAGACTTGTTGCCCAAACTCCAGCAAAGACTGATCAAGAGCACATCCCTACAATACTATGGAGTGATCCAACTGTTCCGGATCGTAGTACCAGTATGCGTAACGGTGATGATAACCCTTTGCCTTATCTACTAGCCGGCATCCAGGGATTAAAAGCCGCAGGTTGTAAGTTAATTGTTATCCCTTGCAATACCGCCCACTTTTGGTTTCACAAATTTAGCAATATAAATGTACAAATTATACATATTGTGGACAGTGTTGCAGATGCACTACGCGATGTAAATGTAATTGATTCTAAAATTGGTGTTATAGGCACCCAAGCAACTATTGAGTTAGGATTGTATCAATATCGTTTAAACAAGTTAGGTTGGACATGTATTGTTCCTACTAAACTAGAAATGGACACATTAGTACAACCTGCAATCGATTTAATCAAAGCCAATCAAATTGATCAAGCACATCCAATGTTAATGACTGTAGTTGACAGTTTAATTAAAAATGGTGCAACAGCAGTTGTACTAGGATGTACAGAAATTCCCCTAGCAGTTAGAGAAACCCAGCGGGACAATATCCCACTAATAAATAGCATTGATAGCTTGGTTAAGAGTGCTATCAAAAAATTCAAAAGGAGTTAACATGAAATTAACATCATTTATATTTGTTGTTGCAGTATTTGCATCAGCCTGTGCAGTAGCATGGAAACCGAGTGTAGACGAAGTTGCGTTAAGTGCAAGGGAAGATGCTAGGGAACTTGCATTGTTTAAACTACTAACCAAGTAGTATGAAACCCACTATTGCCCTGTTCCTGTATGATCCCAGGTGTTCAGTACAGTCGGGTAATGGTATTATCAAAGCCCTTAGCAACAATTACAATTTTAAAATATTTGGTATCAATGAGTTAGAAGATAACTTCTTTGATGATGTAGATATTGTAGCTGTACCTGGTGGCTTTGGTGATGCTAGTAGTTTTGATCGAGCATTTAAATACAGCGGAGATCGAATTAAACAATTCGTAGCTGATGGCGGCTATTACCTTGGCATCTGCATGGGAGCCTATTGGGCCGGCAAACATTACTTCAATATACTAGAAGGTATAGATGCTGTACAGTATATTACACAACCAAATACCGATACTCGTCGGCCCCATGCTAAGAACATAAAGATAGAATGGCTAGGCAAGCCCATGACGATGTTTTGGTATGATGGATGTGCCTTTACAGGTGCAGGCTACTATGACACTATAGCCAAATATGCCAATGATGATCCAATGGCCATTATACAAAATCGTATAGGCTTGATTGGTGCTCATCCTGAAAGCCAAGAGTTTTGGTATGATGGCTATTCATGGATGCAGGGCAAATATCATAATGGACAACACCACCAGTTATTGTTAGAGTTTGTTAATAAGTTAATGGAGCAAGCATGACTGATAACGTTGTTAAAAAACTACAAACAGGATTGGCGCAGGACCTAGTTAAATTTGAACACAAAGCCGACCATGATGCGTTAAGCAAAGAAGATTTAAAATTAATCAGCGAAACGTATCAAACGATATATCAAACCTTACACGATATAAACACAAGCAACCAATTATCTAAACCAGCCTAATTTTTCACCAGCTTCACGTCTACGTTCAGACTCTTCTTTGCTACCCGGCAAGCGGCTTGCCCAAAGTATAATCAATGCAAAGAAGATGCCCATGTACAATGTAGCTTTCCAATTCTGAGTAGCTAGATAAAACAATACAAGACTGAAGTCCATGCTAATAAACATAGCCCATTTTGCTTTACTGGGAAACACACTACCATCTTTCCAATCGCGGATGAACGGACCAAACAGTTTGTGGTTCATCATGTAATCGTGAAACTTCTTGCTACTGCGAGCAAAGCAATACGTGGCAATCAAACTAGGTGTTGACCAAGGTATTCCGGGTACAATTACACCAATGTAGGCAATACCCAAAAATATAATACCTGCGGTAAACCAAAGTGCTTTTTTAATCTTGTCCATAAGTTTCCTTTAGTGTATTTAACTGATAAAAAACTCATTGACAAATTTACAAAATTACTGTATAATGTAAATATGAAAGCCAGTAAACTTGACCGTAGACACACGGGCTACGGAGATTTTAAATACTCTATAACATTTAGAGGAATTGAAACTGGTAAATTCTGTGAAATTAGAAATTGGTGTTGGGAACAATGGGGTCCTAGTGCAGAAATTGACAATAGAGAAAAACTAGTAAATCCAAATCTTAGTTGGGCTTGGATTTCAGATGAATACAGAATGAGAATTTATATTGCCACTGATAAAGAATATCAATGGTATTTGTTAAAATGGACATAATATGATAGTACACTTAGTCAGCGATTTACACTTAGAATTTGGATACCAGGAACTACCTGGTGGAGATGTACTCATCTTGGCTGGCGATATCTGCGAAGCCAGAACTCTACGTAAAGAGTTTCATCAAACCAAAGTACTGGACCGAGTGCCTGGTGCTTTTAAATCCTATGACTTTTTCTACAGCGAGTGCGCCAAGTACAAGAAAGTGTTTATGGTTATGGGTAACCATGAACACTATCATGGTAGGTTTGACAAGACCTACAACGAACTCAAAAGTATGCTTCCAGAGAACATTACTCTGTTAGAAGATGAGTGCGAGCTTTATGAAGGTGTGTTGTTTGTGGGTTCTACATTGTGGACTGACATGAACAAAGGTGATCCTATTTCTGTGTATGCAATCAAGAACATGATGAATGACTATCGTGTTATTCAGAACTTCTACCCTGAAAAAAGCCTGTACCATAAACTAACTCCGGAGCATACAGTTGCGGTTCATCGTAAGACCAAGCAATACCTTAAAACTATTCTTGAGTTGAACCGTGACAAGCCTGTTGTGGTTATCACTCACATGGCTCCTAGCTTTGCCAGTGTTAACGAAAAGTATCAGCATGAAACTGCTACTAACGGTGGATATGCCAGTGACCTAAGTGAATTTATTCTAGACCACGAAAACATCAAAGTCTGGGTTCATGGTCACATGCACGATCCTGTTGACTATAAGATCGGCGAAACTCGTGTTCTGTCTAACCCTAGAGGATACACTCCTTGGGAAGATGGTAATGGTTTTGAACCTGGACTATATTTCGAGGTATAAAAATGGCTACAATGCCCAGTGTTAGCAGTGTCATTGGCGGCTTGAACATAGGGACGGATCACGAGATCCGTCCTATGAAGACCGGCAAAGCCAAAGGCTGGGGTATGGAGTATACCTGGATTGAAATTGCACGTACAGAAAAAACACCGTTAGATATCAATGAGCAAGCGCAGGCTTGGTGCTTTGAACGATTTGGTAAATCTACTACTAGGTGGTTTGAAAAGAAAGACAAGTTTTATTTTAAGAACGAGCAGGATCTAACTTTGTTTATTCTGAGGTGGTCATGATTGATTATACAGACTATATGGTTCTGCCCTGCGGCGGTGTTGCTTACTATGACGAACCTGTACATGGTATGAACTATTTCTGTGCCCAATGTGAATGTGTAGTAGGTAGTGATGCCATGCCTGCCAAATGTAAAGTTGAGGAAGCCAAGTGGGATCTAATGAAAATGTTAGGTGGGAAAGGATGGGATTATTTTGCAGAACCAGACGAATACTTTTAAAGCCAGAAGCCAACTAGAAGAAGATATGTTAGATCGTATAGGCAAGAAAATGGCTCAAGAGATTGATTCAGAAATTATTAGCAACTTAATGTTTGAAATATTAACTAAAGACGGATGGACACAAACTAAAATTAATCCTGCATTTACGGACATGGGGATGTTGTCTGGCAAATTTGAGGATTGGTATGCACGAACAGGCGAATGGTGTCATCTGTATGCTCAAGGTGAATATAGGTTGTTAAAAGGCCAGTGGTTGTTCAAAGACGCAAAAGATGCTACAATGTTTATATTGAAGTGGTTATGACTATGACTGGGTTCACTAGTAAGAAATGGGCTAGCAAAGCAATACACATGATATTAGATGATGTCATGGAACGTCCGCTTGAAGAACTTATCTGTACAGAAGGCAAAGTTTATGGTATGCGTTACCATTGCGTAGAACCTGTAGGTGGAAGTTGGATGGCTATGGAGACTTGGGCTATAACTGCTTTCGGTGATCCAGGCAGTATTTGGAAAGAAACCAAAGACCTAGCTCCTGAGCCAGGGCAACGCTGGTATATGAACGATCGCAGGTTTTGGTTCCGACAAGAAAAAGATCGTACTATGTTTATATTGAAGTGGAGTTGAAGAATGAACACACCAATCGTTCCTGATAATGTAATTAAGATGTGGGCTGATCCTAGATTTCAACTGCTAGCCGATGTTGATAAATTGTTAAACGGCAGTAGAGTATGGGGTGGTATGGAATGGAGTTATGGATATATCCATCCTCATCAATATCGTCCCGTAGCAGAAAAAGTTCGCAAGGCTTTGAATGAAGTTAAAGCAGAATACGGAGTTGAAGAATGACTCTTGCAGAATATTTTGAACAAAATCGTCCTAAGCCTAAGTACAAGTTTGGGGATAGAGTTGAAGGTACGTATATGAAGATACCATATGTTGGCACAGCATACACAGACAATATGCGTAATGAACTAGAAGGCCCTATGGTTAGTATTCAATTAGACCTGCCTATGAAGGTTGGCAAAGAATGGCTGACTATTATTCGTGTAAAATACAAAGACATTAAAGGACTAAGAAAATGAGTTACGACCATGAGGCAAGACAAAAATTAAACGACACGGCCATGTTTTTACCTGAACCAGGTGACTATTGGCATGAAAGGTTTTGTCCGTATTTCCTAGTAGTAGCATCTAATCCTATAACAAATCAATACACTATATTAAGTTGTATTTCAGAACCCAAAGCCAAATTTGATAGTGACAATGGTTGGAGTTTTGATTACAGCAAACATCAAGTAGTTGATCACGCATGGATTAAGAAACACGTTACTTACAGTAACATTCCTGGTTTTGTTGCTGATGTGGTTCGCAATGATAAATTTAAAACAATTGTCAAAGAGTGGAAACAATTTCACGCTCAACGATTGCTTAAAGAATTAAAAGAACTAGGTCCGGAAGTTAGTCAAATGCTTTTAGAAGCGGAGTGGTAGGATGAAATATATTACTAACAAATTTGATTCCATTCGATTGCCCTGCGAAGAAGGTATGCTGGAATGGTTGCAGGAAACTTATCCTAACTCAGAATATAGAATTGTGGAGGCATAATGTCTAGCACAGTACGTATTGATTGGGGTCGTGAGTTTGATAATGCACAGATGTGGAATGAAGTATGTGCATGGGCCATCGAACGATATGGGCTTCCGGGTGATAGATTCCAAAGCCATGCTAATGTTAATTACATGGAGTTTGTTTTTAAGAGCGATAAAGATGCGTTAATGATGTCGTTAATGTGGAATGCGCCCATTATCTCTGATAATGAACTTACTGTAGAACACATTGGAAGATTCATGCGGTGAAACAGCGAGAAGGGGAAAGTTATGAAGATTGGGCCAAACGTGTGCAGATGTATGAACACGGCTGGGCCATGCAACGGATAGCTGAAGGAAACACAGTTGATAGTGTACTTGAAGATATGAGTAAAAGAATAACACAAAAATTACTGCATCCACTTTATAAAGAAATCAGTAAGTCAATTATATCCACTTATGATGCAGAAGCTGGCAAAAAAGAATACGAAGAAAAATACTTAAAATATCGTGCCCCAGTAGCAGATCATGTTGAAGGACATTTATTTGACAAGAATGAATAAATCGTGTATAAATATATATGCACTGAATACTTTTTAAGGTTTAGTGTAGGGCATAGTGCCCAAATGATTCTTACTTATTAAAGGAGAAAATTATGAATCAACTAGTACGTTTTGACACCAACGCTCTAAACAGAGCACTTTTAGGATTTGATACAATGTTCAACGACATCGAAGGTCGTTTTGCAAATCAACTTAAAGACAACTACCCACCCTACAATATACTAAAACACGATGAAGACTCCTACGAGATTGAAATTGCTGTTACTGGTTTTTCTAAGGATGAGATCACAGTTGAAGTTGATCAGAATCAATTGATTGTTAAAGGCGTCCGTAACAAAGACGAAGATGTAACCACTGAATTTCTACATCGTGGTTTGGGGTTCCGTGAATTTACCCGTTCATGGACACTTGCTGAACACATGATTGTAGGAGAAGTACGTATTAAAAACGGAGTGCTTACAATCGAATTAACTCGAGTTATTCCTGAATCGTTGAAACCACGAGTCCTTAAAATCAAGGGCGAGTAACAATAAGGGGCTTCGGCCCCTTTAACTAAAGTATATATTATGTCTATTGATACAATCGTTGAAAAGAAAACCAGAACCATCAACTCTTCTAAAGAGCCCGGTAAATTTAAAGTTATTGTCTGTAATGATGATGTAACTCCCATGGAGTTTGTCATTGCTATGCTTGTGGCAATTTTTAGACACAGTGAAAAATCTGCCTACGATCTAACCATGTCTATACATAATACAGGTAGTGCTGTAGCAGGTACTTACACATTTGAAATTGCAGAACAAAAAGGTATTGATGCAACCAATCTTGCCAGAGCTCACGGATGGCCTTTGATAATTAAGATAGAACAAGAATGAGAAAATAATGAGCCTAAAAGAACTAACCGCAGAAAAGCATCAACTTGCGGAGTCTACTAAATTTATGAAGGCAGTGTTTGCAAAAACCCTGCCTTTTGAATTGTGGGTAGATTTCACTTACCAAAAACAATTATGGTATAAAGAAATAGAACAGAGTGCTAAAAACGCAGGGCTGTTGGAAAACTTGCCGGGCATCGAACGTGCCAAATTGATCATGGATGATTATCATGCCATGGAAAAGCCGCTGGCTAGTTATAATACATATAAAGAAACTACCAAAGAATATGTTAACTACATTAGATCATTAACTGATCCTAAGCGTATTATGGCCCACCTGTATACTTGGCACATGGGCGATATGTTTGGAGGACAAATGATCAAGAAGATTGTTGAAGCTCCCTATACTCATTTAGAATTTGAAAACGCACGAGAACTTATGACCACTATCCGTGGTATGCTTACTGACGATATGGGCAGTGAAGCCAATGTGGCCTTTGATTGGGCAATTAAAATAATGGAATCCTATGACAACCGTTTGGAACAAAATTGAAGGACTGGCAAAACAATTAGAAGCAAAGTTTAACGCTACTGGCGAACCGATCAACGCTAACCTGCATAGCCGCTACGATTGGCACAATGCATTATGGTCAGGAGCAAGATACCGCAGAGCACACATAGAAATTGTAGACTTTAGAGAAAGTCACAAAATTTATATTTTACATTGTACTGTATTTCCACATTTTAACGATCCTAGTCCTATTTTTGGATTTGATGCAGTCTGCGGCCCTAACAAGATTACAGGAGCCTTCTGTGACTTCAGTGCAGCCGGCGATCCTAGTCATCCTATGATGCGCTGGTTCAGTAATGAAGTACAATACTACGAATGGAAAAAAGAAAGAGATTTGCCAGACTGGGCTAGAAGCATATTCAGTCCTGCAATGTTAGCCGCTAGCAATGTACAACTAGGGGTTGAATTAGATAATCTGTGCGAATTAGCTGTTAGAAGCCTAGATTATTATCTAAAAAACGTTGGAAATACACAACAAGATGCCTCAGACTATCACATGGTACAGAATCGCTATTGCCACTATCAAAAGCAAAATCCGCATGTTATTCGCAGTATGGTTAGCATGGGTGTACCCGAAGCAACAATGAAGCAGTTTGTCAGTGAAGTGTTGTTCCCCGAAGTGGCATAAATATCTAACTATGAGATCACGTGAATTCCTATCCGAAGCCAGCATTTTTACTAGAACAGACAAATATTCGTTTGGACATAAAGTAAGGGTAGGCGCAACATCCGCTAAAGGTAAAGCACTGTTAGGTGCTATTCAAACCACAGTTCCCGACTTTGACCCAACTGAAGATTTAGAATGGGTAGACAAAGCACCTAGACGTACACCAACAATACAGTTTGGCAAAGGTGATGTTGTTCGTTACTTTAAAAGACCAGATGGTACGTTTCTAGCCATTGCTGGTACTGACAGTGCAATACAGGGAGGCATGGTTCATGCTCCCGGACAAAAAGGTAGCACTGAAGGTAATGTAGGAGACCTAAGTGAGCCTGTACTAAGTGCGGCTGTTGTGGCAAAACTTATTAAACGTGGTGCAGATAACGTAGATGCTGTTACTGCCGAAGATGTAATGACTGCATTGAATTCCGCAGTTAACAGTGGTTCAAGTTCATATACCGTTGCAGATAAAAACAGTAAGATTGCAGACACTATTAAATTCACTGTGGCAGTACGTGAACCTACAAAAGTGTTTATGCAACGTCCGGACTTCTGGCAACAATACGGTGCTATGCTACCGTCTGCTGTACACTATGCAAACAGTGGACAAATTGATAGATATGCTGATCACTTTTACAAAAATGGAAAAGCAGATTTAGTTACTGTAGTCAGTGATGGTATGAGTGATCAGAAAGGAAAGAAAACTGACATCGAAGCGTTTGCCAACGGCAAACCTTTAAAGGCTCTTAAGATCAGTTTAAAAGCAGGTAGCAGTCAATTTGGACAACAAGGCGCAGGATCTTTAACTGCTGATGTTGGCAGTGTTAAAGGTGTGTGGCAAAGCACCGTTAATTTCTTTAGTCCAATTGGAGTAGAGATTGCACAACCGAGGAAAGTTTCTGACAAAGTTACATTTTGGACCAAGGCATATAAAGATGCATATCGTCAATTGAAGGCAAAATTAGCAAGTGCTGATGCTAGATCAGAATCTGGTGTAGTTGCTAATATCGCAGCCATGGTAGTAAATCATGCAACCAAAGGTGACGAAAGTGTTAGATTAGTACAGTTAAGTAAAAAAGGTGTGAGCACCGTACATAGTTTTAAAAATCTAACAGACAAGTTATTAGCAGATCACATTGACCTTACAGTATCTTACAGAGAAGGCATCAGCAATAATGGTGAGCCCCGCCCTGAACTAAACATCTATGATACAACTTCCGGTAAGTCCTTGATTAAACTAGGATATCACGCTACTGGAGATAATAAGAAGATTTGGAATTCTGTTACAATGGAACCTCTGTTATCTGAATTAACTACAATGCTTCGTCCGGTTCCGCAACAGCCTGCACCTGCGCCTGCACAACAGCCCGCTCCTGTGCCCGCAAGTATTCAAAATCAGCAAAAGACGCTAGCAACTAGCAAAATCCCAATGGGTGCAGAACCCACAGCCCCACAATCATAGAGTATTAAAAATGTAGGTATTACATGGTACTATAAATATCGTACCTATGAAAATATATAAAAAACTGCATTGCGAAATTACCAATATGTGTAATGCCGCATGTCCAAGAACCAAAACGACGAGTATAAGATATTATTCTTCTAACCACCAAGCAGGAGATTCTTGACGTACTTGGCAAACAAAGTCTGCATCACGCGGTACGCCCGGTGGGCAATTTGGATCCGGTACTGCGGCCATACCCGGGGCAAACTCTCCCCAACGATCGCCTTTGAAATCTTTGTTTACATGAGTATAGGGAGTCCAAAATTCTGCACATAAATTCTGGTATGTGGAATAGGGTATCTTTTCATTGTTCCATGCAATGAATCTTTTCAGTCCATCACCTGCAATAATTTGAATATTATTTTCTGGGAACTTGTGTCGTGGACACCAGAAGGTTGTCCAGCCTTGTTCTAGGTTGTTTACATAATCTTGTATGCGTTCAGTGATTAAGAAGGCGTCTGATTCCACGTGGATGATCTTTTCAAAGCCATATTTTTCAGCATAGGTTGCCGCGAACATATAGCTTCTATACCAGCCCGGGTATACAGCATGACCGCTGTATCCACCATTCTTTTCAAAGTGATAGATAACCCCTCGGCTATCTGGACATTCATCTGGCAGTTGATTTTCACGGATAATTTCAACGCCGTCCCATTCTGGAAGTACGGCACTGCCATCATCTATAAACACTAATTGATCATATTCTAATTTACTATTTTCCAAGGCGTTGGCCCAACGTCCAAATAGTCCATCCCAGCGGGCATGGTCGTTTGAGTAAGAGGTGCAAAATACAAATGTTTTCATAACATTAATTATACACAAAAGTCTTGACAAATGCAAATCATGAGTGTATCATATTTGTTATGCGGCAGATTAAAAAACTTTAAATACTGCACGAAAACGAGGACTTAATGACTAACCGATTAACTTTTTGCCATCCTGGCACCTTTGGCGATACAATATATAGTATGTGCCCAGTAAAATTGCTAGGAGGGGGAGATGTTTATATCAAACTCAACGGCATGAATGAAGTATCATGGAATGCCTTTGGCGCTCCTAATGCAGGGCCACACGCAGGCCGATATACACAAAAAGACGCAGACTTTTTATTTCCACTTTTAGAAAAACAAAGTTATATCCATAAGCTAGATTTATGGAGAAATGAAACAGTAGATCACGATCTAGGCAATCATTATAAGTTTACCACAGGCCCTACAGGCTGGCAAGGTAATCAAACTGAATGTGCGGCCATGGTATGTGGTATTGACATTAACAAATACAAAAAAGAATTGCTAGTGGATCCTTGGTTAGATCCCCTAGATCCTATAAAGATTCCAGGCCGTCCTATTGTTATTAATAGAACACCACGTTACCTACAAGGTGGAGACCCGACTGCACCTACATGGCGCAAGTGGATTGATGAAGGACTTGACAAAGTAGCAGTGTTCCTAGGCACACAAGAAGAAGCAGATGCATTCAATCGTCAGTTTGGTTGCAACGTACCTTATCACAAAGTTGAAGATATGCTAGAGATGGCACGTATCATTCAAGGTGCTGAACAGGTCATGGCTAATCAAAGTATTGTATTATGTATTGCTATTGGCCTAGGTAAAACATTCTGGTGCGAGTCTAGAAAAGATTGGGAAAACTTCCGCAGTCCACATGGTTGGGGCGATGTATGGTTCCCCCGTGTTAATGGATTTTACTTCTAATGGAATACATTGACCTACCTTTAAAAGATGCTAAAGTTATTAAACTAAAGCGACACGGTGATACTCGTGGTTGGTTCACCGAGGACTTCAGAGAAAGCTGGCTTGAAGAACTTGGCATTACTAATAAATTCATTTTTGACTACACTAGTTTTAGTGCTAATCCAAATACACTAAGAGGCATGCACTCTCAAACAGCAGTTTGCCCACAGGCTAAACTAGTCAGTGTGTTCAATGGTAGCATTTTAGATGTAATAGTAGATGCTAGGATTGATAGTCCTACATATGGACAGAGTTGTAAAATTAATATTACCAAAGATGATCCAAGTATTATATATGTACCACGTGGATTCTATCACGGGTTCCTTACCCTAGAACCAAATACCTATGTTAATTATAAACTAGACAACTATTATAATGCCCAAGCTGAGTGCGGAATTGATGCAGAAGATGTTATACTTAATATTCAATGGCCATTCGTACCAGATCAGTCGCTGGTAATAAGCGACCGGGATCTACGTCATCCTACGTGGAATGACTGTTACAAATTTCAAGGAACACTATGACAAAAATTGCAGTATGCCAGCTATGGGATCACAACTATCAAGCATTGGCCGATGTCTCATGGACACAGAATAAGAAACTATACTGTGATCATTGGGACTATCCATATCACGTTAAAACAGAAGGCTTTACATATTGCCCCAGTTATGAAAAGATCAAGTTCATGCTTGATGTTATGAAT
>Ga0114962_10001115_pt1 | contig 23417 bp, 26 predicted proteins | sample C_130820_MF_Meta_FD_87017 | JGI IMG/M metagenome (GOLD analysis project Ga0114962, IMG submission 87017) | Freshwater microbial communities from Lake Croche, Canada to study carbon cycling - C_130820_MF_MetaG | ecosystem: Environmental > Aquatic > Freshwater > Lake | place: Lake Croche, Canada... | reverse complement strand
GTCCTGGCTTGCCTCATTGGAAACAAAAACAACATGGAGGGCCGTCCGTGATCCGTATACAGGCCACACCATTCATTGTGTCAGTGATCGACCCTGGTCTTCTCTGACAGCGGATCTCAGCTTGGGTCTGCGTCTTCTGGCCTGGATGAGCCGTCGCGTTGCTGTCACCTGGTACTGGTGGGACCAGCCGTGGACGCGTATCCTTCCATCCAACACGAAGCCGCGCAAGGAACATCTGAACGGAGGTTGGGCGACCCCAGGCGTTCCAGAGGTCCATGTATACAGAAGGGAAGAGGCGCACAAGGTGCTGATTCACGAGACGATTCATGCGCTCGGTCTGGATGTGGACCACGCATCGATGGACCCGATAAGACCCCAGTTCGAAGCGGACCTCTGTCACCGTCTTTGGCCACACCTGGGAGAAGCCTTTACGGAATTCTATGCGGAGTGGCTGTGGTCGATCTCGGCGGCCTCTTCCTTGGCGGATGCGAGGAAACGATGGACCGCGCAGTTGGCCTGTTCAGAGGGTCAAGCGGCTACCGTGTGGCGGCGAATCCGCGGCTCGACCGAGGATGAAAATACGAACGTCTTCGCCTACTACGTGCTCAAGTGGGTGCTCATGGGACATCAGGTCGAGGTTCTGTTGGGGCCAAAACGAACTGTGAGCCATTGGTTCGAATGGTGGATCGCGGCAAAACCGAGGTTGGAAGCGTTAGCGGAAGGAGAGGGAGTCGTAGGATCGGAGTCGATTGAGATCAAAATGGGAATGACATGTGACGCTCTATAAGAGTTTAGTCCTCTGATGTCTGTTCTGCTTCTGCTTCTGCTGCGTCTGCGTCTCGAGGCAGATACGAGGTCTCATCCGACATGTATCGGGCCTCCTCTGCTCTGCGTCGAGCAGCTCGGCGAGCCTTCTTGACCGTTCGCTTGTTCTTCACGATCTGCCAGCCTTCGTTGGGTCCATACTCTCTGGACGCACCGAAGAAGACATAGATATTCGTGGCAGGATGATTGTGATCAATTCCTGGGACAGGGACATTAGGAGCGCGTCGTTGCTTGTTGATGTTGCTGAGCTGTAGAGGCATCGTAGGATCCCCTCACTGTTGGTGTAGCGTCGTCAAGTTTGGCTTGGTTTTGGGCTTTTCAGCAAATGTGACGGGTCCCCCTACAAGAAGCAGGACCCGTACCAACGTTCAAACATGGGAATACGGGGAATGGGAACCTTTATAAAAACACGTGTACCACAGGCACGAAAAGCCCTTCGTTTCGCAGAGCACGCAGGAGAAACATGGGGCATCGATTGCTCCTGTCTGTTGTATAGAGCCCGCGGCGTCTCTCTATCCGTTCTGACAGTGATCGCCTCCCTCGTGGTTCGTCTGCGCCGAGCCAAGATCCGACCGATCTTCATCTTCGATGGAAAGACACCCGCGGCGAAAACAGATGTCGTCGATAAGCGCCGGATCGCACGGGTCGCCGCTCAGAAGGAGATGGAGGAGATACGATCAGAACTGACAACCGTCGATCATACGGAGCTCGAAAAGGCGGAGCTCGAACAACGATGTGCCACTCTCCAGAAGAAGGCGCCCACCGTGAGCACGGGCGATCGCGACGATATCAAGAAGTTTCTTTATTCGGCGGGCATCCTCTTCATCACAGCCTGGGAGGAAGCGGATGATGTGTTGGCCTATCTATGTCACAAGGGAGAGATCCAGGCGGTGATCTCGACGGATATGGACATGCTGGCCCGCGGTGTTCCCTGTCTCATTGTTCCAGAAACCGATGACGCGACAGTGCTGACAGAGATCTCGTTGAGCCATTTGTTATCGGGCCTCGGTCTGTCTTACACTCAGTTCGTCGATGCCTGTATGCTGATGGGGTCGGACTATACGGCGAAGGGATGGCGAACTCTGGATCCGCGATCGGCGATCGAGGTCGCGCGACGGGGCATCGATTGGTCCACTATGGATGCCAGTGGTTCGATGAGCGAAGGGGCTGCGCTCCTCAGAGGTGAGGGAACCTCGTGGGACGCCATCGTCGGTGAGAAACAACGGGTCAAATGGGACCTCGGTATCCCTAAAAAAGAGCCTGAGAACCTGGTCTTCTTCTCGACAGAACACAAGTGGCCGGCCGATTGGCTTCACGCACTTCTTCTACCGACTTAGGGCGAGAAGATGGAGGGCTGATGGTTCTCCTGCGACCGAAGGAATTCTGCGTGAATGGTGGCGATGGAACGCGTCATTGTTACACGTTCATTTTGAAGCTGTCCTGGCCACATTTCGGGATTACAGTCCGGCGAATACACACTGACACGAAGAGGGGTTCCGCTCCTTGTTCGGAGTGTGAAGATGTAGCGTGGAACATTCATCTGGATGTCGGTCATGATGCTGGCCCAGAGGTGTCTATAGGTCGCTCGGAAGGATAGGACACGATCCGTGGCATCTCGACGGTACCAATGCGGGAGCCACTGGAGGATCTCGCGCACCATCTCATAGGGAAGGATCTCGGCAAGCGAGGTGTAATGGTAGCGAAAATTTGCGGGTGAGTCAAGTGATGTATAATAGAGTACGAAACCCATCGTCCATTACCTTAGTCGCTTCTTTTGTTAGAGAATTAACAAAAAAATGAAATATTCAGAACATGTATGACATAGTCTGAATAGGGTTTGCGACCTCGGACGGTTTCGATCCGTCTACCTTGCGGTTAACAGCCACATGCTCTGCCGATTGAGCTACGAGGTCTTTGGTTTTTGACCAAGAGATCAAAAATAACAGGACCTTGTTTCGATCAAGGGACCTTCTGGTTTCGTACCTGAAAGGTTTCGTACCTGAAAGGTTATGAGCCAGACGCGCTAACCAGCTGCGCCATCCTGTTTTGATTTTTTGGTTTTTGTGTTTTTTTTGTGTTTTCTAGTCTTGTTTTAGTATGTTGTCAGAAGTAGTAGGGACCGATTTACGCGGCAGTAGGAGTCGCCTTGATGTAGTGGCGGCGCAGGAACTTCTGGAGGTTCAGGATCGTGAGCTTGTCGCCCTCGGCCAGGGTGAGGAGCTTGCGGAGAGACGCATCAGCGTTGATCGTCTGCTTGTCCATCAAGCTGTGGCTCTTGGCGTAATCCATCACACCCTTGGTCACGGCAGAGCGGCTGACCTCAGTGTTCTTGGGCTTGCCGAGGAAGGAGCACAGCTCCTCAGAGATGCGGACGGGCTTCGTGAAGATGCAGTCCTTGGGAGCGGCACCCTCGACGGCCTCGGTCTTTCGCTTGCGGCGGCGATCGGCCTTCTTGGCGAGGCGGGCGGACAGCTTCTCAATGGTCTTGAGGTTGGCGGCCTGCTCGGCGGCATTGGACTTGGCGAACGCCACCAGCTCATGCTGCTTGGTGATCGCATTCGCGAGCGTCACGGAGATGTCCTCCTCGACGGCGGCGGCCGTCTCGAGGGAGGGAGAGGCGGGAAGAGTGACAGGGGCTGCCGTAGAGGCAAGCGCAGGCGCAGCAACAGAAGCAGCAGAAGCAGCGGCGGCCTTCTTGCTGACCTTGGCAGGAGCAGCAGAAGCAGCAGTCGCAACAGGGGCGACAACAGTAGCAACGACAACAGCGGCAGGCTCAACGGCCTTCACGGCGGACTTCTTGGTGGTGGTGGTCTTAGCGGAGGAAGTGCTCATTTTGGTGTTCTCGGAGGAAGTATTTGAAGACATGGAACGCGGGTACTAACCTGTGACGGGGTTTCCCGCGGTGTCAAGTTTGGGCTTCAAGCCCCAAAAGTTGCCGGCCTGGCTTAGGTGGGCGAACTAGTTTCACAGCGAAATGATAGCTTATAAAGTAGGGATGAATACAGAATCCACCAAATGTTCCAGCATCCGATCGGCCAAGACGCCGGGAGAACAATGCGGAAACAGGCCAAATCCAGGATCCGAATGGTGCGGTAAGCACAAAGCTACACAGGTTCGATTTGTCGACCTATCTGAATCTAAGAAAGAAGCAGCAGAGGTGATCGAGCATGTCACAGAGAGCCGGGGAGACAAGAAGGAAGCAGCACGTACCATCTTCCGACGATGGCGGCTCTGGTTGGCCCGTCGCGCCGGCCCCCTCCTATGGGCCCGTGAGGAATCCAACAATCACGCCGACTTCTTCAGTGGGGATCCCGTCACAGAGATTCCATTGCGCGACATTGTCAGCTTCGTGTCAGGCGGAAAGGGATACATCATGGATATCAAGTCAGCCATCAGTCTCTTGGAGCACGCGACCTCCGCCAAAGAGACACCTCTGAATCCCTTCAATCGTGTGGTTCTCAGCCCTTGTTTCCTACATCGCATCCGCCTCCACAGCAATCGATCTGCCAAGGTCGCCGTATGGGCTCCGCTCGAAGGAATGAGCGAGACCCAGCGCTTTGCTCTTTCCGTAACCGATGTCTTCCGTTCCATTGAGGATCTCGGGTACTACACGGACCCCAGTTGGTTTCTGGATCTTTCGCGTATTCAGCTTCAGCGGGTGTACATCGAGATCGCGGACATCTGGCATCATCGGGCCTCTTTGACCTCGTCGGATCGTATCCGGATTGTCCCCTCGGGCCGGCCGTTGGGAATCTCGGTCGTGGCCGCTCTTAGCGCGAATCAGAAGGAAAAGGCGATGCGGCATCACCTTCTCAACGCATGTCGTCTTCTGACGAGTATCGCCCCACAGAAGTCGGATCGGCAGCTGGGAGTGATGTATGTTCTGGGGGCCCTCTCTCTGGTGTCTCCTGGTGCGGCCACGGCGTATCCATGGCTCGTAGAGATGTTCTCACCCGGTGTAACACGTGTCATCGGGTCAGAGCTTATTATCTTACATCCATCGGTCATGAGCTACTAATCGCAGCATGAGGTCGTGACTGCCTCGCCGCTAGCAATCGGACGCGTATAGGCGGCCTGGCCGAAGCGACGATTGAGCCAGATAGACTCGCTGGTGGAAGGAGGCTGAAGTTCGGGTCTCTGGGGATCGGCAGCGTGAACGACGGCCTGGATTTTGGCTCGAAGGCGGCGGATGCGTTCGGTTTGACTTAGGTCGGCGACGGGCATTCTACTGTAGGGAGCGATTTTAGGAAGGAGGGGGGCATCCGACAGGTCTCCAGCTGATCAAATTGGTAAAGGGTCCAACAGGGTTCTCATCCGGAATCAACACTGTTGTATCGACGTTGGACGCATCACGGAGGATGATGGTGATAGGAGGTGGTTCTACAAATGTATCAAACGTATATGATAAAGAAGAGTTCAACAGCTGATACAGGCAACCATACGGTCCAATACTAAATGTAACCAGAGTTTGACTAAGATTACATGTGGTAAGGTCTGTTTGCCAACTCACAAGGCTTGAGAAAGGGCCAACTCCGTCCAATGGTTCTATATTATAGATTACAGAAGGGTTTCCGCTGTTATCCGTTAGCGTAAGGTCGACTGTTTCGCTAGTATTGTTTCCAAAAAAGTATTCGACGGAGGGGTTCAGTGTCTGAGGAGAGATACCACAATTTACCAAGACAAGTGATGAAGCTGGAGGTTCGGAAGATGAAGGACAGCATGCGGGTTCACGGCCCAAGATCGCATCGAGTGCCATCGAGCCAATGTTCGGACGGACGACGGGAACAGGTCCTTTTGCTGCGTTAATTCTCCTCAGGCGGGCGGCACGAGCGGAGCCACTGTTGTCGGTGTTGCTGGGCATTCTATATTGGGTTCTTGTTTGGATTCATCAGGAAATAGAAAAATCATATGACTCGTGACTCCATTCAGACGGACACTCAAGGGAAAAAAGAGGGGTGATCCTGACATGTTCGTTATGGTGATGATCACGTCTCTGGTGCCGATGGTCGTGTCTTCACCCTGTTGCTCAAGGCTGATACTGTACGATGCCGTTGTTGTTACAGGCGATGACACACTTGCGTCTACGGATCGACTAACAGTGGCAACTGTCGCTACATAGTTGCCGGGATCTAGCTTGCGGAGAAGACGAATCGCGTGAAGGCACTCGGACCAGGTCACTGGATCACGGATGTCTTTCATGTCTTTGCTGTCTTTGCTGTCTTTCATGTCTTTGTCGCCAGGTTCATTCCTACGCAGGCGACCCAGTCGGCTATTTGTTTGAAGTTTCTGTATTCTGGATGTCTTTGCGCTATCTACATGCGGCATCACTCTGTTGCCTTCAAAAGTTTTTGGTCAACGGTACCAAACTTGACGGGTCGACGACCCAGGGTGAGCCTTAGTACGATGTCCAGTTTAGTTAGCATTCCTTCCGAGATCACTGTATCCAAGATTGAGTTCGGCCCTGTCAAGCTTCTTGACAACGGCGGCAAGACCGTCAATGTCCGTTATGAGGGACGTAACATAATGACCGAGACCCCCAGTCTCCCTGTACCCTACGGTGTCAACGTCTACGACAAGACTCCCGGTGCTCCTCCCAAGTATTCCGTCGATCTCAGTCTCCGCGGTGCGGATGACAATGAGGACGTCAAGTCCTTTCAGGACTTTCTTGAGGGGTTTGATGAGCGCATGATCGATGCCGGAGTCGAGAATGCGTCCAAGTGGTTCAAGATGAACAACCCCAATCGCGAGGTCATCAAGGCCTTCTACACGCCTCTGCTCAAGTACAGTCGCGATCCTGCGGGCAATCTCAAGCCCTACCCTCCTACGGTCAAGCTGTCTCTCCGAAAGAACAAGGGCGCGCCTGCGACCGGTACAACCATCGGTTCCTTCCAGTCCAAGTTCTACGACCCTAGCGCAGAGCTCAATGACAAGCGAGAAATACCCGAGTTCGCCCCGGGAACGGATATCAACCAGGTTCTCGCGAAGCGCAGCCAGGTGACCGCGATCATGCAGTGTACGGGTGTCTGGTTCGCAGGTGGCAAGTTCGGTACGACGTGGACGACGACCCAGTTCCGCGTAGACAGTCAGCCCGCTCAGATCCGCGGACCTGCGTTCCGCTCTGAGGCTCCCGACATACGCGCCTTTGTGGCCAAGAACCTGGCTTCTGCTGCTGCTTCTTCTGCTTCGTCGGCTTCTGCTTCTCATCCTTACGAGGCCGAGGCAGAGGATGAGGACGAGGATGCTGAGGAGGAGACGGTGGTGGCCGCAGTCCTTCCTCCCAAGAAGGCTGCTGCTCCTGCTCTTGCGCCAAAGCACACGGCCTTCGTTGAGGAGGCGGTTGCGGAGCCCGTTCCCGTTCCTAAGAAGGTCGTCAAGAAGGTGGTGACCAAGGTGGCCGGAAAGTAAACACCTGAAATGTAAAAACACAGAAGACTAAAACCAAGATCCAACAAAACAAACAAAAAGAAACAGAGGCCTAGTGTAGAATGGACGCCCTGAACATGATTGTCAACGTTCCCTCCTGGGCCTATGATTTTTGCTACTTCTATCTGGCGTTGGTGGCAGTGCTATTTGTCTCAACCGTGTACCTTATCATAGAACTTATCTTTCTACCTGCCGTTGTTCATAAAGTGGTCCCGACCACGAGAATTGGAATCAACCTCGTGGTTAATCTGGTAGTGATGGCCGCGATAGGAGTAATGCAGTTCTGGATCTGCCGTTCCTCGCTGAAGCCTTCCAAGGTGGAGAAGTTCGCGGTCACCTGTGGAAAGGACGAGGACTGTACGGCGGTCGCGGGCACCCAGCGTGAAGGGTCTCCTTGTACCTGCGGTGCTCGTGGATTCTGCGGAGGCTGTGCGATGAATAGCAACATGGAGAGTGGCAGGGCGAGTATGGAACTGGCTCCCATGAGTTTGTAAACGTACACGTACTACAGATTCAAAATACACACACACGAATGTCTGTATTTTGACTCACTAACTCATCCTCCCTAGACCTTCAGACAGGCACAGAACTGAAATCGTTTGCTACATTTTGTGCGGTTCCGCCGCATTTCTTCTTCGAACGTACGGTCAATCTCGAGGAAATTGTCGCGAAGTTTTAATATCTGGTTCCACGTTTCACGTTGCTCCTGTGTGATGTCGCGCATTCTGCTGTCGTAATTCGGTGGCCGAGGATTTTGCTGTTCTAGGATCGTTATATCGTTGAGAACATCTTTTAGCCGATTGATCAGAAGCATTTCCTGTGTTTGGATCTTCTTCACTTCCGCAAATATATTCAGACCTACGAGCAATGGATAACTGTACCGAATATTTTCCGGTAATACGAATTGGTTGGTTTCGCGGATTTCATTTACATCCTTCTCAATTTGGATAATCATGTTTTCAATTTCGTCGTCATCAATACTAATAAACATCGCCTTCCCACTGTTGAATATGACGGACTGTTGGAGTTTGTCGAACTTGTAGGCGGTGGTTCGATGGGCTTCTGCGCGGGCGTCCAATTTGAGGTAGTTGACGAGGGCCAGAAGGAAGGCGATGGCCGCGTTCATGCTGCTCACGATGGTGGTTCCATACGGCTGATCTTGGAGAACTAGATTGAGAACACTTCCGATCACCGTGAACAGGATGGAGGGCAACATCAAGAAATGTAACTTCTGTTCGCAGTGCGTTTTGGCTTCTTGATACAGGAGCTTTTGACCTTTGAGATAGATCGCGATCACGTTACAGATGGTGGTATGATTGTTTTCGCGACTGTTGAGTGTTTTTGTGATATGTGCGTCCACTTCCCGGTAGGTGATCATCTGTGACTGTTCTTGTGACTGATTTTGAGGAGCTGTTGTTGTAGTCGTTATAGTAGTCCCTGAGACGTCCACAACATGAGTGTCGGGGATAGAACTCATTCTATACCATATATAGAATGGGATCTATTATATCTAAACCAGCTACTACACCAACCGTAAAGGTAGAACAGGTGGAGACACAAAATGATAAGAAGCCGATGATGGCCATGCTTCGCCCGCTTGGATCTGTAAGTGATCATAAGCTGACGTCACAGGAAATAAAGAACGCTGATAAGATTGGGAAACTTAGGGGACTATAAACTGCGTTCTGGTACGCTTCGTTGTCAGCTTCGTTAACTGTACGCTATGTTTACCGCTCATCCCTGGGTCCTCGGCCCCTTGGTCCAAGTGACCAGCGGAGAGTTCTTCGGCAGATCCGGACAGCAAGGCGGAAACGCAGGGCCAATCGGAGGACCATTGATAGGACAGCAATCCTGAGCAGTCCCACTATAGAAGTTCCTCGGATACAGAAGCGGGGCCACGAGGTCGCAGCAAGCACCAGGGATCTCCACTGTCACCTGAGGAGGACCACAGCAGACCGCCGCCCCTGCCTTGGCATTAATCACACCATCTCCTGACAGAAGTGACATCCCTCCCGCGGAACGCGGCACCACTCTCTCAGGAACCGAACTCTTGTAGCGCTTCATCTGAGTCCAATGGCCCGAATCACGCACCGGTGTAGGACTCACAACCTGTGGAGCAGCGCGTTTCTTGTTACGGAGATATTCACTGCTGTACATTACTAAGGGTCTCTATTTTATTTGGTGTGTAGGTCAAAAACTTGACTGTGGAGATCGATCTCTGTCGTGATCGTACGATGGCAGAAACAAATCAACCAACCGAATCAATACGAATAGAGTTTGAGGTTCTATCACAGGGCGAAACCGTCCTATGTAAGGTACTCGGAACCCGCAATCATATGACATGTGTATATGAAGCCCCTCCCGCATCCAGCGGCCTCACCAAAGACGAACAGGTAACTCTCATCTCTGGGAAATATCCACTGAACGACTACAAAGACACGAAGGAATACAGTGGTCACACCTACACATTCTTGAAGTCGGACGGGAGTCAGCGAACAGGAATCTTGGATGGATTCACCTTTGATTGTACCTATGAAGGAATTCAACGCGGGGTTCACTGCCATACATTCTGGGTAGATATGGTCTAGAATGGCTTTCTGTAGCAATTTTTTGGTTTCGGTCTTAGTTAGCCCGAGGATTCGAATAGTCCACACGACGAGTGCCCAAGTTACAGCCCGGATTCGGTGCCACAGGAACCCCCGCATTCGATGGTGGTAAAGGACATGGCGGATACGGCACAATCGGTATCACGGACTGAATGTACCGCGTGTTCGAGGCCGACAAGATTCCCGCCTTCAGACGCGCCGTGCGATCATTACAGGAACGTCCCACGAGCGGCTTCGAGATCTGCTCAATTCCACCGATGCGCGGAAAGGACCGGTAGACCGATTGTACAGCCGGTCCCTGAGGAGGCTCCGTGCCAGGCTCAATCAAATAAGGAATCGGAGCCGTGTAGACGGGCTGGCATCCAGAGGTGGCAAATGGTGTGAAGTACAGAATGGGACAGGCCACAGCCTTGTCGAGCGTATAGCTGAGTTCGGACCGAGAGGTGGGTAGCTGAATCGGAGGCTGCGGGATCACAGGGCAGTTACAGTTGTTTGTCGCGATACGGCTGGCGATATTTTCAGCATTCGCCTGAATAATACACTCGGCTAACAGTCGTGTGCGTGTACTCTCTGCTTCGCCGGATGACATTCCTTATTTCATCACTGTCAAAAAAACGACAGCGTCTATCAGGGGATATGTCAGCAACAACAGCAACAACAGCAACAACAGCAACAACAGCAACAGCAGAAGTCGAATCAAAAAAAAAGACCGCAATGTGGGTCTTTGGCCCCTTAATCGGAATCGGCGCCTTCGTGGGACTCCTATTCGCGGTGATTCCTGCTATAGGACTTCCCATAATATCCATCGGTATGATACCCTTCATGATGATCGCGCTCACCATTCTCTTACTCGGTCTAGCCTTCGTCTTCATGAAGGTGAACGGTGCCGTAGTTGAGGATATTGTTGTCGCATTAGGAACCATTGGGGCGATCGTGATCTGTGTGCTTCTCTTTATTTCATACGCCTGCTTGCGTATCCAGCCGATCGAACTCTTTGTTTCTGGTACAGAGAAAGAAACACATCCTTCTTCATTCCTAGATGAGTTAGCAAAGACGGAAGCCAGTGTCTGTAAGCTCGTGGACGAGACCAACAACTACATTCAGGCGGATGTTGGTCCTCCTGGTATCAGTACTCCGGAACTCGTGACGGTGGCCCAACAGAAAGCTGTGGCTGCGGTACCAGGGCCGATCGTGACATGTCCTTCTTCTTCCTCTTCTTCTTCTGGGGTCAAAGAGTCTCTGACACCCGTCCAACGGCTGGAACGGTTGGAGATGACGCTGAATCAGTTTGTCGAACCGGAATTCAAGGGTGCCTGTATTAAGGCGTCTATCTGTAGCGTGGGGGAGGGTTTTGAAAGTAGCTCCGATGATTCGGATGGCTCTCCTACCGATCCGATCGTTCTCCAACGTCGTCTGGCCGCTGTGAACGCGAAGGTCCGGACTCTGACAGTGACCTATCTTGATCCGATGAATAAGAAGAAGGAGGATCTCCAGAAGGGACAGGCGAGCGACAGTGACAAACAAAAGGGAGCGGCTGCTTCTGTTGCTTCTCCTTCGTCTAGCTAACTTCAATTCGAGGCGTAGAATCCACAGTCACCAGTTTAGGAACGTGATACCAGTCCGGCTTGTTCGTGGACCCCGTCACATCCTGAATCGTCTTAATCGCAATGGCATCCGTGTCACTTACATAGGGATGTTCGAAGTCCATGGTGACAACCATCTTGCTCTTTTCGGCAATCAGACGCACCAAGGTGAGAAATTCAGGGGTGATTTTGTATCCGTGGGATGTGATACAGGTGGGCTTCGAAAAAGTGGGAAAGACAAGGAGACCGTAATCGAGATAATAGTCGGCGATCGTATCCTTAGGGAGGTGGGCCAGATCGGACTGTTCGCAGCGAATTCCATAGACCAGCATGTTGTTGTACTGGTTGGTCTATGAAACGGTATGATCATGTCAAGTTTAACCTGTTCGTTCGTTGTTTCAAGGCTTCGTTTAAGGCTTCGCTGTTCGGCGCGTCTTGCGGTAAGCGCGATAATTCGCCTTGCGCGACTTGCGCTTTTCCTCACGTTTGAGCCAGCCAGACTCCGACGAACCGGGATGACGTCGATCCCATACACGACGTCGCTCCTCCTCCTTCTCCCTTTCCAGAATCGCCTTGCGCTTGTAATGTTCCTGGCGCCCCTTCCGCCCCTGCGTCTTCTGAATCTCACTCGTCATCCCAGAGGACGCACGGCGGCGCGACACCCGCTTTCGGTTTTCGCTGATCGCTCCGTAAATGCCCAGTTCTCGGATCGCCCCCTCGCTACTAGGAAGATCTCCCCACTTAAAGTCCGGATTGCGCATCATGAACTCGAGCAGATTCCGATCTGTCGGTTTATGTGTTTCGGAGGGGTCCATCGCTTTAATCTATCTGTAGAAATTAAGGGACACGCCATGCGACCGCTGGTGAGTCACGGGTTTCTAGACATCGAACTCCATGAAAATTTAACGAACATCTGCGAGGTGCTGCCCAAGGCCAAGGAGATCGCCCGTCTCGGACCTGACCAAAAGATCAGCGGAGACACGTGGCGGTTTCTGAATCGCGGCCTCGAGCATGTCGATGAGTACGTGGGATGGCACATTGGAGAGCTGTATCGCGAAGGCACGTACGGCAAGATCTATAAGGCGCACCGGATGCTCGTGAAGCGGCGGACCGATGGACTCTTCGATGTGATCGAGGCACCGACCGAGGTGATTGTCAAACGCACGATGCCACCTGCGGGATCCGATGTGCTGCCAGAAGAGGATGTCACGGCCCATACATCTGAGTCTCTTCTCCACGTGCTGGCCTGGCAAACCATGTTACAGACCGTGACGCCGTGGGCGATTCCCCGACCCTTCGAGGTCTTTGGCGAGGCGGGACCGGCCTCCGTGGGATGGAAACAGATGTCGCTCTGTATGTCCTATGTCCACGGGCGGACTCTATATTCTTTTATGCAGAAGACCTGGTCGAAGGATACGAAGGAAGCGAATTCCCGCACCTTCCTCGAAATCATGGCGCAGACCGCCTTCATCTTACACCACTTACAGAACCGGCTGCGACTCAATCATCGGGACGTCAAGGTCAATAACATCCTGATACGCAAGGGTTCTGGCTCTGGCTCTGGCTCTTCGGGTCCCGTCCGACTTGAACTCGGCGGTCTCTCCTTTTCGTCCGAGTATGAGCTGACACTCATCGATTTCGGATTCGCCTGCGTAGGCTGCCCTCCACCGAAGGCGCCGACGACGGCCTTTCAGGCGGGCTCGTGGTTTCCGATGGGGGAACTCTGTTGTAAGGCGGGGCGGGACCTGGCCCAGCTCATCTTCTGTATTCACTGTTACTTTCCTGTCCAGGAGTACTTGACGGCGCCCGTGGTCGCTGCTGTGCGAGCCTGGATGCAGATTCCGTGGAGCGGGGGGATCGCGAACGCCTTGGAGGGATTTACGAAGGAGGGGCGGCCTAGGAGAGCAGGAGCCAAGGGCGCACCGGAATACAATACGGGAATCTATGAATTCTTGCGGCGACCGGATGTCGATCCGACGACGTGTTCGCCGATCGCGATCTTTAAGGCATGTCAGAGCTTGGCTTCTGCTGCTTGATGTTTTTGTGTTTTTTTGTTTTTGTGTTTTTTTGTATTTTTTGATTTTTGATTTTAGAGTTCTGGAGGTTGGACCTGCGGGACTCTAAAAAGAAGATATCTGTATTATATACTAGCTAAAAATGATACCATCGACATTTGTTCCAGATTCGTTAGTTGTTCTCCTTTTTTAAGTTTCGTTACTAGGGTTTTATTTTTATTAGCATACTCTTTAAGCGCTTTGAGTTGTTTTAGTGAGGGGTTTCGAGTTTTTAAAAATATACTAATAAAAGATTGTTGGTCTTTATTTATTCCTGGTGTAGATCCTTCATTCTTAATCAACATGTCTATCAGTTCCTTACGGAGGGCTTCTTTCTCTGCGTCCTCTTGTGTTTTTCTCGCTTCTTCCTCTTGTTTCGCTTGTTTTTGTGCGGGAGTTAGTGTAAATAAGGAAGTAAATCCTGATCTTAATCCTGATAATAAAGAAGATTTAGCAGGGGCAGCAGGAGAAGCAGAACGAGAAGAAGCAGCAGGAGAAGCAGAACGAGAAGAAGCAGCAGAAGAATTAGAAGAAGAAGCAGAAGAATTAGCGGGGGCAGGAGTAGCAGAAGCAGGAGCAGTAGAAGCAGAAGAATTAGCAGGAGCAGCAGAAGCAGAAGCAGAACGAGAAGAAGTAGGAGGAGTAGTAGTAGTAGTAGTAGTAGTAGGAGGAGCAGTAGTAGTAGTAGTAGTAGTAGGAGGAGGAGCAGAAGAAGAAACAGCAGGAGGAGTAGTAGTAGTAGTAGTAGTAGCAGAAGAAGCAGCAGAAGAAACAGAAGAAGCAGAAGCTCCCATAGCAGCTAACACCGCCGCCTCATTCTGTTTGATCGTGTAACATAGGTGAAGGATATACTGAAGTGTCTCATCCCCCATCCACGATCGTATATTTTTATAGGTTGTGCCGCGAACCTCTTCCTCATCAATGTATTTGTTTGGGATGAAGTCACGCGGACCATCATCTACTAGTGTCTGGCTCCTAGAACATTCGTTGGCAAAAAACATTAGAATATTATCATGAAGACCATGTTTGTAGGCTTGAAAGACATGAGCCGTGATCGTGGCCCATGATGCGCTTTCTATATTTTTGAGACATCCATCCTCTCGAACTCTGAAGATACTATTCATAAATACCTGTTCGTCCTGTTTTTCACCTTTGTTTGCCAGACCCGTTGATATCGCCTCATTTATTTTTTTAATTTCAGTGATCAGTTCCTTAAAAAAAGGTACCCTTCCATCGGGTCCCTCCAGTTCCTTCGCGAAATCTTGAGCAGATTCCGCAATAAAGAACCCATCCCTCGGTTTGAATGCGGTTTGAACATATGCCGAGCCATACACATGTGACATGTACTGCGCATTTGTAATATCAATTGTATCGTCCGTACTCTGTTTTAAAACCGTATCATCCTGTTTGAGAACAATCAAGATGGACGCGAGCGATTGGATAAAGACATTCTTCAAGCGATCTGGAAATATTAGCAGCGTTGACAGAGTTTCATCTGCGTCACCCCTGATTTGATCGAGTTTGGTTTTATTTGTTTCATCTGTAGTAATCGTGAAATTAACCAGGTTTTCAACATCAGTAATATATTCCATCATCTCCGCCCTCTTAGCGTTGATGTCGGTTACCTTATCTACCACATTCTGAGAGGTGTAGTTATCAGAAAGATCTAGTTTACTGACAATAATTCCTCGTGCGATCGCAAAGAGATCGTCTTGGCGTTCCAGAATCGTTAGGTGCTGTTCTGTATTTCTGGAATCAGCCGTTATAAAATCTAACTTGGTCTTGAGATCTGTGTGAGCATTTAAATATGTGTCCCAATCTGCCTTTCTGGATGCTGGGATGATATACCAGTCGGCTCCACCTCTCTGCTTTCCTGCCTTTCCTGCTTTTCCTGCCTTTCCTGTTTTTCCTGCCTTCATCGTATGCCTCGCCGAATCCTGATGCCTCGCCTTCAACGTTGTCCTGACGCTTGGATACATCCCCTACTGTGGTCCTTCATTCTCACCAAACGTGACGTTCCGCAGCTCCTAAGAATTGAACTAGTAAAAGCAGAGAGAATGGCTGATGATAATGATAACGAGCAGGAGCAAGAGCAGGAGCAGCAGATAGAGGAGGGACCGGAGGAAGTAGACAACGAAGACATCGGAGGTGAGACTCCCGATACAGCCAAGGCCCTCGGTCTCAAGGACGCGCCTTCGGCAAAAGCGCAGGGACTTCTCGATCAGCATCCCGAGATCTGGCCCGATTATGAGGAAACAGTGCTCGAAAAGCTCGTGATTCGGGAGGCCTATCCACCCAATGGTCCCAGCAAAGACAGCGACAGCAGCAGTCAAAATCAAAGCCAAAATAAATCAAAGAGTCTGCTTACAGATACGAATCACGTCACCTATCCCTTCGTAACCATGTACGAACGCACAAAGATTCTGTCGCTCCGTGCGTCGCAGCTCGCACATGGATCAAACCCATTCATCGATGTGCCAGACTACCTAACAGATGTCTACGAGATCGCGAAGGCCGAGTTCGAAGCGAAGCGGCTTCCCTATTTCATCAAGCGCCCCTTGCCGGACGGTGAATATGAATACTGGCGCCTGGCGGATCTCATGATTCTGTAGGCACCGATCCCGTAAAAAGAATACACTGCGACACATTCGCCAACACATGAAGATTCGCATGTAAGAGAGTCGAGACCCACCATCGGTTTTGTTGATAGAAGTGCCGGCTCGCAAGAAAGGAGGCGATGGCGACACTGTTGATGGTATAGTAGGCAACTCTGTGTTCCGCATTTCGAGCAACAAACGCTTGATAACAAAGACTCAGACAGACGACCGCGATATCGAGGTAGCGCCGCCAAGAATAATCCGGTTTGTACCAGTAATTGATCGATGTCAGAAAGACGCATATGGCTAAGAAGGCTTGCGATGGATGGCCTCTATAGTACAGATAGGTGGAAGAACCAAGTGACAGCCACGATGTCTTCCAGAGTAATTGATATTGCTCTGGAAGAAGTATACATTCACTCATCTACAGTTGTTTTTGACCGGCGGGTTTAGATGGTTTTGCCATTCATCGGAAAAAATGGATGCGATCGGCCACTGCGATCCAGCCCTCGGCTCCCTCAGGAATATCAAAGGCCTCATACCATTCATCGAACTGTCGCACCACGTGATTGACACGGAGCATCGGTGGCGAATGGGGATCCGTGACGAGGAGTTCTGCCGCGCGCTTCAGACGATCCTTCGCTCTCCAGGAAGCCGCAAAGCTCGTGAAGAATTCGCGCAACTCCTCCTTTTTGATGGAGCGACCGAGGGCCGCCTTGAGTCCTTCCAGAGCGAACTCGAGACCACCGATGTCCGCGATGTTTTCGACGAGCGTGAGGGTGCCATCCACCTCGTGGCCTCTATAGTCGCGCGTCTCATAGAGGTGGATTACGGCGTTCGCCTTCTTCTTGTAGTCGCGATCGTCGCGTTCCCTCCACCAATCCCGCTTGTTTCCATTCTCATCGTAGGCACGTCCATCGGAATCAAAGGCGTGACAGAATTCATGACCGATGGTGGCGCCGATCGCGCCGTAATTCCAGGTCAAGGGCTTCGACGGATCATAAAAGGGAGGGCGCAAGATTGCCGCCGGTAGCACAAAGCGGTTCTCATCCGGGTAATAATAGGCGTTGACTTCGAAGACAGGGCGACCCCAGGCATCGCCGGTAGGATGACGACAGTCACCCGTCTTCAACATCTCCTGATTGACATCGGCCGACAGTTTCCGAATCGTCATCAGATTGTTGACTAGGTCAGTGTCAGAGATGCCGCAACTCACTTCGTGCGGAGTCCATTTGTCGAGATCGGGCCACGCGATTTGAAGGTCCATGGTACGGAGTTTTCGGATCGCCGTCTTCTTGGTGGAATCGGCCATCCACGGAGTTCGACGAAGACAGGTGGCTGCCGCGCCCTGAATCTGTTTCACCATGGCGATCACATTCCGTCGGACAGCCGGGTCACAGTACTGTTGGACCCAGAGTTTGCCGAGAGTGTTCGGCATCATGGATCGGACAATGGCATTTCGGAGCTCCTCTGGCGTCTCGTCGACCGTGGATCCCTGGAGAAAACGCCGATTGTAGTCGAACCACGCGGATCGGAGGGGGCCCTTGGGAGAGACTCCAGCGACATACTGAACCATGAGAAGCGAGAACCATCCCTGCCATCTCTGCATCGACCAGGAGAGCATACGCTTTTGGAGATGATGGAGGAAGGAGGCGGATGTCACATTGTAGACGAGATCGGGCAACTGGCTGGATTTCAGACCCCAGGCCGTGAACATGCCGGTCCAGTCGATGGATCGGTATTCGCGATTGAGTTCGGTCCATGTCAACATATTGATGCGCACCTTGCGCTCAATGACTGAAGGAAAGACGCGGGCGAATTCGCGTTCGGCCGTGTAGCCGAGCAGCATGGCGGGAAGGCCGACCGCAGTCGCCAGTCGTTTCACATAGGTCGCGTAGGCCTTGCGATGACCGGCGTATTCGGAGTTCAGCCAATATTCGGGGATGCCGATGTGGGGTTCGCCCTCCTCAATAAAGATGCGGCAGCGCTTGTGATCGCGGGGATCGCCCTGAACGTAGATGGCAAGAGGGGCGGAGATTCCGTAGCGATTCATCCAGCCAATCCGGGTGGAGATGTCGGATATGGAATTCATGGTCATCATGATCTGGATCAGAGGGGAGACACCGTCTGGAACCTTGTTCTCGGCTGCGATCCAGCTCTTCACAAGGCTGGACATCGGACCCTTCTGGGATGTGATAACATGGTGTAGCTCTTTGTTGATGTGCTCCTGGATAAAATAGGCCAGAGTAATACGGGCTTCGGTATCCGGAAGTTCGGTGGTCTCCTGCCACTTGTGATTGATCAGGGTGTAGAAGTCTGCTGCTTGTTTTGATGTTTGGGTTTTTTGGGTGTTACTTGGGTGACGGTATCTGCGACTCCGTAGGCGATGGTGACTCCGTAGGTGAAGACGAGGTCGACTGCGTAGGCGATCGCGATTTTTCTGCGTTTTTCTTTGACGCATCCCTTACTTTCGCACGATATTTTAGTGCTGTTTCGAAGCCGCCGCGAAATTCATCCAACGGAGAGGAAGTAAACGGGGCGGATCGAGTTCCCTCATCCTCCTCTTCCATAGAATTCAGTGATGATGTTAATAACGACGGTCTTATCGTCGCCGCATGGATATCAAACAACTGAATTACTATGCCGGCCATCGGATGAACCTGCTCTACCTCCTCAAGAGAATTATTTTTTAAACATGGCTCCATTAGATCGCCACCAGTTCATGAGACGGCGCCCCGCCTCTGTCGTTGTATTCTGCGATACAATCATGACGGCGGCGATCTCATGGGGGTGTTCATCCTGGCTGGGGGAGCCAAAGAACGCGGTCCAGCCTGGGGGCGGCGTCGTGAGAACAACCTTGTCCCAGTCATCCCACCATACAGTGACAGCGGCTTTCAGTGTCGGCATCTTCGGATTCGTGTACACGGGGACCGGCCACCAACGGCCTTGCCAGGAGACCCAGGGCCCGCCGGACTTCGGATCCCAGGTGTCCGGATTCGATCGCTTCGCTTCCGTGACGGACGGTGGCATAGAGGGAGGCGGTGCCGCATGAAAGACAAAGGACCAGTTGTTCTGATAGAAGTCTCGCCAGGCTGCGGGATACCGCGCCTGGTAGATGTGGACGAGCTCGTGCGCGACGACCTCCGCCTTGAACGCATCCAGGATCGTGTCTGGAATGGCGATTCGGTCACCGGCTCGGGTATGCGGCATCTCGGATTCGCAGCTCTTGGATACCGTCACAATCGTGGTTCCGTCCGGTCCGTCTTCGATGTATTTGACAGCACAGTTCTGGCCTCGACGAGCGTAGCGATCGGCGACGGACCACGACGCAATCCAGGGCAGATCGAGCGGATTGTCTTCGGTGTACTCGTCCTCCTGCGACCCTTGTTTCAAGTTCAGGTAGGGCGTGTTTGGCAACAGAGTAACAGCGGTACTCTGAGGTGTTTCTCGGCCGGTTGGCGTCGGATGAAAGGGATTCGGATCCTGAAGTTCTGCGAGACCGGCCGCATCGAGCCCCTTCCCTCCGACCTTCTGTGTGAGCCGCTGTATCCTTGCGGTCATAGGATCGTAGATGCCATCACGGATCCCTTCGTTCTTTTTAGTCACTAGATCCTCAAAATCAAGAGCTCCTCTGTTCTCGTTGACATCGATCGTCATCTCGATGTCGCCGAAGCCTTCTGTTGTCTTTGTCATTGAGTCAGAGAACCAGCTGTAAAGTTGAGCGATCGCCAGGCCCACGACCACCATGACTAAGACCGTCTGAATCATTCCTCTACAAGATGAACTTGATTCGGTGTTTCATGTGGACCCTTGTTGGAGTGATGACACTCCAGGGATATTTGAATGCGGATGAATATGGATCGGCCGCCTCCTTCTTCGGGGGAATGGGATTGACGATGTCGATCTGGAAGGAATCAATGGGGTCTACTATCGCGTTCTGGTCGACTCCGACCTTTGTAGCTGTGCCCCGCGTCATCGTGACAGCAGCACTCCACGAGACGGCGCGGCATCCGGGTCTGAAGATGATACCGGCGCTACAGAAGACGATCAAGGGCCATCAGGCGACGTGGGAGCGATTCCGGGTGCGGAGCATGGACTGGATGTTGGTCCATGCGGATCTCGTGGGAGGTCTTCTGAGTGATCCGGATGCGCGATCTCTGTGGACCCCGTGGCAGACGAAGAAGGGGAAGGCGGAAGCAGCTCTTGTGGAGACAAAGAAGCGCCTGTGTTCTGTAGTTCTGACATCATCATGTAAGGCCGTTGCTCTTTCGGCTCGGACTCTCGAGGAGGAGATTCGGTGGTTAACGAAGGTGAACGAACAGTGGGATCGGGTGTTAACTCTGAGTCATCTGGCTTCGGCTTCACACCTAGAGAACGCCTTGACTCGCGGAAATAATAGCTATATCTTTTCTCCATTTTCTGACGCTCTGTCACGACTTCACAATGTGACAGATCCAGGCGACGAACGAGTGGCGGCTTTACATCAACTTGCCAGCAACATAGCATGGTCCCTTACGGAATCGGGGGGAAATTCTTGGTACCGGCGGCTTCTGGAGAGTCTGTTGGTTACCGAGATCTGGGAGGGATGTCTGGATCATATTCGGAATCGAGAACGACGGGTGCGCGACCTGATGATTATCGCGGGAGTCCAGGACTTGATGAACACCAATGAACGGATTCTGAACGCGTCGCTTCTCACGGTTTCAGCCGCTAAAGAAACAAAATTGGTCCAGGACTGGTTCGGCGAGATGTCGGCCTACGCGTGGTGGCTGCCGGAGGATATGCCGTCTCTGGTGCGCCGATGTGCCGGTCAGGAAGCGGGAGACTGTACGCGAATTGGGCCGACGGAGATTACAGCTCTCTCGGCTCAAATCGGGGAACGATCGAAGATCGTGGAAGATTGGGTGCGACGGATCTTCATCGGAATGTGGAACGCGATGCCGGCTGTTTGTCTCCTCTTCGTCGTGGAACTCATCATTCTGTGTATGCCGAAGAGGGGCTACTCTGTCCCTATGCGTCTGGAAGAGCCAATTTCAGAAAGAAAGCGAGAACCAGTTGTTCCGAATCGACTTCAGGATTATATAGATCACCGTCTTAAAGAGCATCGGCTAACAAATGCGAGACCGCGTCTGCTAATACGGAATCTATAGCTGCTAATAAGGAATCTGTAGCTGCCACAGGACCGGCAAATGATCGCTCCAGCCTTCCGCTTCTTTTGAAGCTAGCCAATCTATCACGGTCCAGCCTTGGCCTTCCTTCTCTTCCTTCCCAATAAGAAAGCCGCAGCGATCAATCCCCTTGAATTCATCTGTGTGCGCCTCAGAAGGAAAGAATTGGAATCCCTCGAACAGATCCTGATCTGTGTTGAGATCGCCGATCAACAGTGTAGGGACCTTCGAGACCCGTTCAACGGACACCAGTTGTCGAGCCTGCGCCTTTCGGATATCGCCTGTTCGTTTCATGAAATAGTCGGGCACCAGATCGATGTCCGCTTGTAAATGTGTGTTGATGAGCCGGAGAGGCTGACCCGTTCCTCTGTTAATGAGATCCAGACGGAACCATCCCTTGGTCGCGAGCACATCGAGACCGACTCCCGCCAAAAACGGATATTGTCGAGAATCACGGAGAGTCCATGAGGAGGAACGCCATGCGAACGCCAGACCGGAGCCGAAGAGTGTACAAAAATGCGATTCGCGTGCCGGGTGAAGGAAGACCCACCCCGCCGAAGCGAAGGCTGCGGACCACTCGGGCCACCGACACCAGACTTCTTGGAGTGCGATGACGTCACAGGAGCGCGTGATCCAGCCGACGATCTGTTTGATCGGCGTCATAATCCAGGGAAAGCCGTGAACGTTGTATGTGGCGACCGTTATTGGTTGCCGGTCCATTACTTTGTCATCGTGTTTGAACATGCTGTTTGAACCGCTCAGGCTTTTACTGCTCTCTCCAGACTTTTTACTGCTCTCTCCAGTGGTGTCCACAATTCAAGCATGTCACGAAGATCGACATCGGCTCATCCGACGATCGCGTCTGTAATTCGTGATACTTGACGCGCGACTTCTTACACTTACCACACTTGAACATGTCGCATCCGCCCTCCTTGTCGCCTTCGAGCATGATATTCTCACGCTTCATCTGCGCCTCGGCCATCGGTTGCCAGTACTCGGGATACAGCTCGCGGGCCGTCATGAAGGGGACCTTGTGGGGCTCGAATTCGCCCTCTTGGAGACGTTCAATGAGACGTGCGTTGCCGACGTAGGCGGCGGGGTCGAGATTCGCCAGACAGCGACGCGCGATCATCTTGTAGATCTCGGCGAAGTCGGGATTTTCCCAGTGCTTGCGAACTCCCTTGCGATTGGCTTCTTGAATAGAAGCATTATACATTCCCTTTTCGAGATCGACTCGTTGATCTGGATCGAGGGTTTGGTCGAGATGTTTGTTGATGAGGGTGGCGACATGGGTTCGGAGCGCCATCTTGTTGGTTTTGCGTCATGAAGCAAAACAAATCGGTGGTCAAATTTTGTTACTTTCGCGTTACTTTGTGTAAGCCTCCTCCTCCAGTTCGGGGGCAGTTTGCCACTTGGGCGCTCGCTTGCCCAGAGGCGCGGGTAACTTCACACGAGCGCGAAGTCCCATATCGATACGCCGGTACTCAGGAGAGGCGATAGCGCGGCGTCTAGGAGCGCGTCGTTTTCCGTTTCCGCCGTTTTCATCGCCGTCATCGTAACAGTCATCATCCGCATCTTCTTCTTCTTCTGCTTCTTCTGCTTCTTCTGCTTCTTCTGCTTCTTCTGCGTCTGCTTCTTCTTCTTCACCTTCATCCTCCTCATCCGCATCTCCGTCCTCTCCATCATCCTCTTCCTTTTCCTCGTCTACTTCATCTTCATCCTCGTCTTCATCGTCTTCTTCATCCTCTCCTCCCTCCGAAGAAGAATCGACATCCTCGAATCCGCCGAACGCATCCTCGTAGAAGGCCGAATACTGATCGTCCGTGAAATCGCCCGTGGAACTGACAGCGATCGCATCGCCGAACAAGAGGGGGGCCTCCGATCCATCCTCATCCGGCGGTAACTCGTGTTTGTTTTCGGTGCCGGCCTTGCCGGCTAACCAGCCCCAGACCGTGATGACCTGATCCTTGTAGTTGTAGGTGCTGATCACGGTCGCGGGTGTTGTCTTTCGAACTGCCTTGGCTACCGCGGTACCGGTTGCTGTTACCGGTGTAAAGGCCGCTGTTTTCAGGGTTCGGTGCTCTCCATTCGCTGACAGAATGACTACTTGGACCATCGTACAACGGTGGTCTCTGGCTTTGTTGGAGTCAAATTTGGCGGT
>Ga0114962_10001114_pt1 | contig 23431 bp, 23 predicted proteins | sample C_130820_MF_Meta_FD_87017 | JGI IMG/M metagenome (GOLD analysis project Ga0114962, IMG submission 87017) | Freshwater microbial communities from Lake Croche, Canada to study carbon cycling - C_130820_MF_MetaG | ecosystem: Environmental > Aquatic > Freshwater > Lake | place: Lake Croche, Canada... | reverse complement strand
GTTAAAAACTTAAAGTAAGTTAAATGATATAAAGAAACAGTAGCATTTTATACAATAACATGAGCATAACTGGAAATGAGTATGAAATTGTTATAAAAAACAAGAGAATATGGGAGTTCTACAACGAAAATAAAAACATCGATGTAGAAACAGCTAATATTATGCTAATAGATTTTATGGAAAATATCTTTAATGAATTATCGAATGATATTAACACAAATATAAATGCACAGCTGTTATCTTACATGAAAGAAAGCAAAATGCAGATAGATACTCTGAAGCATAATTTGAATACTGTAAATGAAAGCTTAACAAAAATTAACTCAGAAATGACTAATAATATGGTTTTGCAGTTCGTTAATTTGAAAAAGGAATACATAGAGGATGTTAGACAGGTTATAAATAATAGCACTTTGACTACAAATGAGAAATTGACATCTCTCATGGATAAGAATAATACTCACCTTATTGATAAAACTACACTTATTTTGAATGATATTATACCAAAGAATCAAGAAACGCTTAGTTCTCAAATACAATCTAATATAAAGCATTTGCATACATTAATTACTGAGGATACTAACAGATTGGCTAAGAATATGAGCAATGATAAATCATTAACTGATTTTATTTCTAATTTTGAGACAAAGTATAACTCGATGATGCAGACAATTCAACAACCATTATATTCTTTTTTTACTGCAAGTGAGAACCGTATAACACAAAACATTGATGTACTCAAAGAAACTACTTCGAATTCACTAGTTTCTCAAACTAAGCTACAAGAAGAACTTACTGAATTTCTTGGTAAATATAATGTTTCTTCAAATAAAGGAAAGTACGGTGAACAGAATCTATGCAATATATTAAATACTATATACACTAATGCTGAAGTAAGGGATACTACTGGACTTAAATCTTCTGGTGATTTTATTATGGAAAGGTTAGACAAACCTACTATTCTCTTTGAAAACAAGGATTATAAACAAAATATTAATAAGGAAGAAATAGGAAAGTTTATTATTGATGTTGATAACCAGAATACGCACGGTATTTTTTTATCTCAATACTCTGGTATTTCTTTCAAACAAAACTATCAAATCGATATTCATAAAGGAAAAGTTCTTGTTTACGTCCAAAACTGTGAATATTCTATTGATAAAATAAGAATTGCAGTTGATATTATTGATAATTTGTCTGGTAAATTAGAAGAATTGAATCAAGATGAAGAAAGCAATACTATTTCAAAAGAATTATTGGATGGAATTAATGAAGAATATCAGAAATACATTTCTCAGAAAGAAGCTATGGTTGTGCTTCTAAGAGATTTTCAGAAGAAAATGTCTGCACAAATCGATGATATTAAATTTCCAGAACTAGATAAATACCTTTCTCAAAAATACGCATACGTTAAAAGTACTTGTTTTACATGTGATCTATGTAATAATTTTAGCGCATCCAGTAAGCAGAGTTTATCTGCACATAAACGTGGTTGCGCAAAAAAAAATAAAGCACCCGTTGAAAATACGTTGATTAAAGGTAAATAGTTACGATTTTTTGGCTTCCTTGGCCATACGTCTTCTCATGTCAGGCCATTTTTCATAATTTTCTTGATACTTTTCAAATGCTTTCTCATATGCATCGTTATCTTCTAATAGATTATTCTTTTCTAGTTCTTCATATTCTTTAGAATTTTCAAAGTCATTATCCATATGTTCCCAATACGGATCATATGGGTTTTCATCTACATATTTGTCACACTGTTCACAACAACCTACGCCTTCAACATCCTTATAATCACCTACATAATTTTTACATTTGTCTAATCCTCCTTGACATCTCTTTCTTCTTTTATTCTTGATCTTTTCCATTTAAATATTTAACTTTTTATTAGTAAAACAATACAAATCAATTTTTTATAGGTTATATATTATAAAATATGGGTAAATTCGATTTTATTTCTGATACACATACAAGAACTATGATTTCGAATGGTTATTCTGCGGTTAGTCAACTAGAATTATGGGAATGGATGAAAAATTTCTCGACAAGTGAACATTTTATGCGAACTAAACACCCAAATGCTTATAGAATTATTGAAAAAATGTCTGCTTTACCCGATAACCCTAGACATTCAGGTGCATCTTTCTCAGAAACTATGCTTCATTTAGAATTTATTGCAAAGCATGGAATTCAAAAATATAGAGAAAAATTTTACGCAAAACTAGTTACAAAATCACAAATGCATGATTTGTAAATTATTTGTAATTACAAAATTCTAAATCTGTAATTACAAATTGTACTTTTCTATTTACTCACTACCAAAAAAAGCTCCCTTTCCCAAATTAAAATCACTTAATCTTGTAATAGTATCCTTATTCTTTTTCATAATCTCTTTAATTAAATCCCTAACCGAAATCATACCGATAAATTCCTCATTTTTATCACCCATTATCAATAGATGGCGAATATCCTTAAAAAGCATCTTATTCATACACATTTCCAATGAATCATCCTTCTTTGCCACAATAATCTTAGGCCCATAAGTGCAAATTTCCTTAACCTTTACTGTATCCTGGCTCTTTCCCAATGCGGCTACTTTAGTAATAAAATCACGCTCTGAACATACACCAACTACTTTATTATTACTGTCCGTTACTGCCAAACAACCTATATTAAAAGCAGTAAACCTAGTAATTGCCTCTTTTACGCTACTTTCTTCATTAATCTTAAAATCAATCTTATGATAACAACTATTTTCAAAAACTCTCATAGCTGATACCGGTATTTGTGAAGTCGAAAAGTGTCTAGTTTTTTTCAAAAATCTGTTAGCAAACATTTCTATATGATGACGTGGCACTTATTTTTTATATATTTTTAATTATTATTTTTTATTTGATAATTAAAAAGTTTTAATTTCGGACCGCTAGTCACTTATTTATATTGTTCCTGTAGGACCTGTAGGACCTGGTTGACCCTGTTGACCTACTAGTCCTGCTATTCCTGGAACACCTTGGTTTCCAGTTGATCCAGTAGGACCAGTCGAACCGGTTATCCCTTCACCTGTAGGGCCTGTGAATCCAGTTGAACCTAATTCGCCAGTAGGACCTGTTATCCCTTCGCCTGTAGGACCAGTTGAACCTATATCACCTGTATTTCCCGATTCGCCTTGTGGGCCTGTGCTGCCAGTTATACCTTCGCCAGTATACCCAGTTGGCCCGGCAACTCCTTGGTCACCTTGCGGACCAGTAGGACCCTGAACCTTTACAATTATTACCTTTTCACTTCGGCGTCTGCGAGAATTATGATGACGTGATGATGAGCTAGAGCTTGAACTTGATTTTGAAGATATGGTTTCTGAATCCGATGAATCTGATGATGAGCTACTACTACTATCGCTTAGCGGTCCTGAAACCCGTCAACGTCTTCCGGGTGATCTAGAACGTGAGCCACGTCCTCGACCACCATAACCATATCCACGTCCATATCCACCTCCAAGACCACCAAATTCAAGGATCTTGAGAACATTGTTATCCTCGCGGGATACAATGAGGTTATCACGAAGGCGGTCACGGTCGAGAACATCCATCTTCTCCTTTACGCTGCAGCAGCACTCACCAATCTTATCAGTGAGGTATTGTTGGCTCTTAAGTGCCTCGTATCTGGCCTCTGCCAAATCCTTTTGAATTGCCTCACGGTTCTTGTGGGCATCTAAGATAGCAGCTGCGTTATATATGGAAGCTTGGCAAGCAAGACCCTCCTTGACCTTTTGCATCTCAAGTTGATTGCTAGCGAAGTGGCCATCAGCTTTGGCAGACATGAAGTGGCCGAGTTTTTGGTTCTCTACCATAAGGGCAGCATAGTGGTCACCCATAGTTTTAGTAAGGTCAAACTTGGTGCGAAGGTGCTCTTCAGATATATTTTGGAATCCTTGTGAGGCTGCAGTACGTTGTTCCCAAGCAGAATCAGTTACTGCTTTGTTAAGAACGTTGAATGTTTGAACTTGAGAGGCATTCAAATCATTTCCAACACGGTTCACATCGTTCAATATAGAATAACGAACATCTCTCAAGGAACCATCAAGAATACCTGAGGATGTAAGGGTTTGTACACGACCTTCGCCAGCATTTCGCTCAATCGTAGATAATAATCCAGCAAAGGATTCCTTTTGTGTATTTACTGTCTCTGATCCTATACGGTCAACTGTTCTTAGAACATCACGAGTAGAATCGTTGGCAGCTTGGCGGGAAGCAGCATCAGAAATAACTGTTGTAAGGCGAGCTTCACCGCTTGTACGTTCAATAGCGGCTTGGTTGGCAGCACCGTTGCGTTCAACAGCAGAAGCGAGTTGAGAGTTAACACGCTCGGTTGTGGACATTCCTTGAGATCCGTTACGCTCAATAGCAGAGGCAAGTTGAGCAGCAGAAATCTCGGTGACGTGGCTATTTGTAGCACCGTTTTGGTCAACGGCACGTAAGATATCACGAGCAATATCGTTAGCAGCTTGTTGTTTTGTGCGTTCAGCAGTACCAGTTACTGAAGCATAGATGTTTTCACCAACTGTGGTGGGTCCATCAAACCCACCGTAAGGGTAGAAGAAGGGAGTTTGGGGCACTGTTGTCTGAGTAGACATATAATATTGGACTAGATTTTATTTTGCGAAATGTTTCTAAATTTGGGGCTGCATAACTCGAGCCAGAATTTGTAATTACAAAAATAGATCTGTAATTCTATAAAAACACAAATATTACAATTGTAGATTATGGTCACAATTGTAATATTTGTGTTCATGTGCTTACCAAATATGCTGTGGATACAAAAACTTTAGGAAAAATCTGAAAATAATGTATAGTACCCATGAACCGGAATAATTACATGCACCAATTAACCCACGAAAACTATGTATTAAAATTAAAATGCAATGAATTACAACAAGAAGTACTAGAACTGAAAAAGAAACAGGAAGAGCTATATCGTAACCATGCTAACTCAATTCTGTTTTTAAAAAATAGAACTATTAATTTCGACCAGTTACCTATTTTTTATTTTTCAAAGAATCAATCCGACGTCGTCGGCCCAACTTCAACTTCAACATCAATTTCAGATTACCCATAAGTAATAAGTTCAAATCATATAGATAATGTCCCCTTCTATATTATTATACGAAAAGTATTGATGGGGAAACTAGAAACCTCCAATCAACGTATTTGTGAATTCTACACTAATAATCCCACTATTAACTTTGAAAATGTTAACATCATATTCATAGATCTTTTTGAAAAACTTCTATCGAATAAAGAGAACATAACAGCCACTACTATTAATTCGCAAATCTACTCCTTTATTTCAGCTTCAGAAGACCGTATTAATACCAATATTAATACTATCAAGGACGGAAATGTCGTCTTACAAAATGCCCAAACCAGATTCATGAGTGAACTCGGCGAAATTTTTAATAAATTTCGCGATAATGATACTTGTGAAAAGCATAATGATAGACAACTATCTAATGTTCTTACAAAGATGTATAACAGTGCTGAAGTTCATAATCCCAATAAAGCCAACAATAAAAACGGCCTTATTCTATTAAAGCGACAACGCAAATCAAATATCTTAATCGATAATAAGGATATTGATGAAAATGTTACCGCAGAAGAAGTCCAAAACTTTTTAACGAATATAGATGAACAAAACTGTAATGGTATTTTTATCTCTCAACGCAGTGGTATTTTCGGTAAGAAAAACTACCAAATTGAATTACACAATAATAATATTATTGTATTCGTTCATAATGGTAACTATAATTCCTCCAAAATCGAAACCGCGGTTGATGTTATAGACCAACTTTCTTCTAAGATGCGTCAATTTAAACATCAATCTGAAGATGATTGTGCTATCCCAAAAGATATGTTGGATACTATTAATAACGAATATCAACTTTTTCTTTCTCAAAAAACCGCTGTGGTAGATGTTTTTAAAGAGAGTCAGAAGAAAGTTCTATCTCAGATTGATGAGATTCGTTTTACAACACTTGATAAATATTTATCTACTAAGTATTCTGCACCAATACAAAAACCCGGTCTAAAGTGTGACCTTTGCAAGAGTTTCTCTGCTAATAATCTGAAAGCCCTAGCAGCCCACAAGCGTGGTTGCATCAGGAAACAAGTTCCTTCTAATGTATGTGCAAAATAAAAAGATTTTGCGCAATTCGTGCGTAAAACTAATTCGTATAACTATACACAAACATAGTTTTCTAGATATTCTACGACCTATTCCATCAATAAGTTATATTCGTAATATTTTAAAAAATTTCTAAACCCAATCATAAAAACTACAAATATAATTGCCAAATCTATCGATACTATTGATAACTGGAATGTTCTCTGTGAACAAGGGGTCAGTATTGCAATGGCAAGTGATCCTGATGTTCAATATATACAACAAGCTAGTTCTCAGTTAAAAAATACTACTTTTAATTTAAAAACAATTACAAATACTTTGAAGAATAAGCTTGCTAGTTTTAATATTACTTGTTAAAGCGGTTTAAATAATTAGTATTATTAATAATATATGTTTCACAATATATATATATTATTAGTTTTAGGTCTGGCTAATGCGTTTATTTTCCCTTCCTTTATCCAACAGAAACATACTATATTAAATCTAAGTAAATATCCTAAGAGAGATCATAGTGTATATCCGCTTTCTAAGGTTTACCATGATCAATACATGCGCCGTTTACATTCCGGTAACTTTACTAGTTATAATAACAATAATCATGTTATCAAAAAAATTAAGAGAGATAGAGAATTTAAACGTAATTATTATAAGGAAGACAATTCAGATTACGATGACGATGACGAAGATGATGAATATGAAATGGATAATGAAGAAATGGATATGTTTCAGAAATTATTAAGAAAAGATGGTGAAAATGATACTGTACCAGTAAAAGGATTCAGAATTATTATCAACCCTAATATGCAACCAATTGATGAAGATGGTGTTGAAAGGGATATATGGGGAAGACCTATTCGATCAACATTACCTCGTAGATCTAACCCCTCTAATCCTGATAAAAAATCAGAGAATTTCGAGGTTATCACAAAATCTCCCTTTAATTTCTCTAATGTAGGTGGTTATGATAATATTAAAGAAGAACTTGATCAATGTGTTGACCTACTTTCTAATTATACAAAATATGCAGGATATAATGTACGTATACCTAAGGGTCTTATTTTTGAAGGTCCGCCTGGTAATGGTAAAACTATGCTTGCAAAAGCCCTTGCAGGTGAAGCTAAAGTTGGATTTATTGCGGTTTCTGGCTCTCAATTCCAAGATAAATATGTCGGGGTTGGTTCTGGGCGTATTAGAGAATTGTTTGAATTAGCCCAAAAGAACATTCCGTGTATTATTTTTATTGATGAAATTGATGCCCTTGGTAGAAAAAGGTCAGGTGATGGAGAAACATCAGGATCAGAGCGAGATAATACTCTTAATGAACTATTAGTTGCTCTTGATGGTTTCAAAAATACATCCGGAATATTTGTTATTGGTGCTACAAATCGCGCTGATTTATTAGACGAAGCTCTACTTCGCCCGGGTAGAATTGATAAGCGTATTTATATTGGAAATCCGGATGCTAAAACTAGACGGGCCATTTTAAATATTCATTCTACAGGTAAACCTTATGATAGTTCTATTAAATTGGAAGAACTAGTTGAAACTACGAATGGCCTTTCAGGAGCTCAATTAGAAAACCTATTAAATGAAGCTATGTTAAATGCCCTTCGACAAGACCGTACTAAATTTACTGATGTTGATGTTGATCTTGTTCTTAATAAGATGATGGTTGGTTGGCAACCTAATGAACATCAATTCACATCTGATATTATTGACCATATCGCTATTCACGAACTCGGGCATGCTGTTGTTGGCCTACTTTCAAAACATCACTCAAAAATGACCAAAGTAGTTATTAATTTATCAGCTCCCAAAAGCCCTGCATATACTATATTCGAAAGTTCTGCATCTAATATTCTTACTCGTGAAGCATTATCTGAACACCTTATGATTCTTTTATCTGGCAGAATCGCAGAAGAAGTTGTCTATGGTGTCTCTGTAACTACTGGTGCCATCAATGATTTTGAAGAAGCCCTTAAATTAGCCCAACGGATGATATGTTACTATGGTATGGGAAAACAACCAATTTACCCCAGTATGAGTGAGAAATATAAGGAGGAAATCGATTCCGAGGTATCTGCGCTAATTAATGATGCCTATGCATACGCCGAGTTTCTAATTCGCAATTCTAAAGAACTATTAATTGAAGGTGCTGAACTCCTTAAGAAACAAAAAGTTATGAAAGCCGAAGAACTGATTGAAATAATGAATAAAAAGTATAATAGTGTTTTTAATTTGAAAATATAAAATGATCATCAGTAATCTGTCCTATCTGTTAAAAAATTGATTTGAATTAATTCCATTGGATTAATTCAAAAACTTATGCTAATACAATGCAATCAGCCAGTAAAAAACGTAGGCATACGTTTAAAGAGTTAATGCGGATGTTTTATGATGATAGATTACCACTTAATTATCTATGGAACAATATAACCGACGCAGAAAGAAGAACATTTTTGGATGGCGTACATAGTAACGTAAATAAACACTTCCCGGATGGTCAAGTCCTGTCAAAAAGGCAAATAAAAGTTTTAGAAAAAGACCTGTTTATTATACCTTGTGTAGATAAGAGCACAATAGTATATCATTCAACCGGCTATGCTCTTTATTGCTGTTCTAAATGCATTATAAATAAAAAGAGTTATAAGATAATGAAAACATTAACTGCATGTAGCGAGACATGTTGTGAGTGTAGCATATGTTTAGATTCGCTAGAGACAGGTGAAAAATTCGCGCAATTAGAATGTGCGCATAAATTTCATAAGAACTGCATTCAGAAGTGGCTAGTAAATTCGTTGAGTTGCCCCTGCTGCAGAAAAAGCTTCGAGAAGATTGTAGATGAATCAAATTACTGAAAATATTATTTCTTCCAAATATAAATATACTCTCCATATGTATCCTTTTTATTTCTCGATTTTCGCCCAAGGGGTATTTTTTCATCACATTTTCCAAGTATTTTAATACATACATCATCATAAATATATACAGGAACATTCAAGCAATAATACCCACCTTTCTTCAGATGCTTATATGTAACCGTAAATATCGGAATATAAAAGTTATTATCCCAATCTTCTTTTGTAACTACTGAATTCTTATTATATATTTCAAGATTATAATACGGTGGTGATGTTAGTACGAAATCATAATCTAATTTACTATAATCTACATCTAATGCACTCTTAAAATATAATTGGATCTTTGTTGTTGTCAATGGTTTTAATGTATTCACCATCTTTTTATATAATGGTTCCAAGTTTGTGTTCAAATCTATTCCTATATATTTCTCAATATTCTCGGCGCAAGCTCCAACTAACCGTCCACCCCACCCCATAGTAAAATCTAACATAACCTTAGGTTTATACTTACATATCATATCCTTAACTAAAATTGGTCTAAATACGCCGATGTTTCCAAAATATAAAGTAAATAAGCTCTTCAACATTTTTGTTTTCTTAACATTATCTTCTTTGAAAAAACGGTTATTAAACGTTCTATTGATACCATTTCTAAAATAAGGTTTATTATTATAAAAATCATTAAAATTATAATATGTATCAAAAAATGAAAAATTTAACCTACCTTTGGTGTTTAAACGCTCTATTGACGTAAAATAATTTACAAAATCTATTCCAACAGTATCTAATATTTTTAATGTTTTGCAATCTGTATTCCTTAATTCATTAAATGATTCAATTGCTTCTTCTAATGTTGCTGGATATAAAATCCTTGTAATCTGTGTTTTAGTTAGTTTATCAAATACTTGTCTTCTTATCTTTTGGGTTTTATTATTACCCTTTTTATTACTTTTTTCTGTTTTTGCCATCTAATATATAATTAGATAAATAAGTTTTTGAATTTTTCATGATTATTAGTTAATCATGAAAAAAAGGGTTTGGGTGATTTCTTTTTTCATAGAAGTTTAGCAAGCGGTAGGATTCGAACCTACGAACATAGACACAGCTTCGAATTTCCGCATCACAGAGACGGGGCGCGACCGCCGCCTTAAACCACTCGGCCACACTTGCTTTTTGATGTTTATTTTTAATGAGATAAACAACTCATTGCGGACAGTGGGGTTCGAACCCACGCATCATAGATAACGGGTCTTAAGTCCGTCGCCTTAAACCACTCGGCCATATCCGCTTTGTTTTGCTGTTTCCATAATATATTCAAAACGCATTTTTGAAGTTGAATTGCTGTGTGGAAACGGTTATCTGCTGTTTTCATATTTTTCAGGTAGTTTACGAATGATTTTCTTCGCAAACCGGTTCAAAAGATAATTTTTGAGTTTGAGAGTTGTGTAGCTGTATGAAAACGTGTGACTATTTTTACAGAATAGTCAAACTGTTAAATGCTTTATTTGTGTGTTTTGCTGTGTGAACCACTATATCAGTCACCGTGTGCTGTTTATTGCTGGGTTCTTAGTTGCTGTCTTCTTATATATTCTAATTAAGCGAATTTTAGAAGAATTGCTGTGAGAAGACAATGGTTTACCCGATAAGGGACTCGAACCCTCAACCTCAAGATTAGAAGTCTTGCGCTCTATCCAATTGAGCCAATCGGGCTTGGTGTTAGTTTTAAGAGATCTAACAACTCATTTTTGCAAGCGGTGGGGTTCGAACCCACGCCCGAAGACCTGAACTTGAGTCAGGCGCCTTAGACCACTCGGCCACACTTGCCTTGGATGTCAGTTTTCTGAGATCTAACAACTCATTTTTCCGATACAGGGACTCGAACCCTGGCCAACGGATTGAAAGCCCGCTATCCTAACCACCTAGACAATATCGGATTTTTTGCTGTCTTCATTTTTGAATCATAAAAGGATTTTGGTAAATCGCTGTTTGAAGACACTTAAGCTCTTACTGGGACTCGAACCCAGGATAGAGGATTCAAAGTCCTCGGTGCTAACCACTACACTATAAGAGCAAATCGAGACGAATCTCTTGTGCAAGTTTTTTATGAATGAGTGCCTGCAAACTCATTTAGTCCTAACGGGAGTCGAACCCGTGTCTAGTCCGTGTAAAGGACTTGTGCTAACCGTTACACCATAGAACCATTTCGCTCCTGACAGGGCTCGAACCTGCGACCTAACGGTTAACAGCCGTTTGCTCTACCTACTGAGCTACAGAAGCATGAGTGACTGTTTTTACAGATACAGACAAACTGGGACCCCCTGATGGAGGGGGAAACACCCGATCAGGGACTTGAACCCTGGACCACATGCTTAAAAGGCATGCGCTCTACCGACTGAGCTAACCGGGTACCAATATTGGTTTTGCTGTTTTCGTTTGTCTTCAGACGAGAAAAGTTTGAATTTGGATGTTGCTGAACGAAAACTTGTATCTATTTTCATCACGAGCTTAGAAGAACTCGGTAAAGGCAGTGGCCTTTTTGTTGCTCGGTATGAGAATTGAACTCATGACCCTCAGCTCATAAGACTGATGCTCTAACCAACTGAGCTAACCGAGCACTCAAATTAATCTATGCTGTGTCTTTTATGTTCAATTTTTTGTTGGCATTATCTGAATTCTGTCAGATAATCAAAAACCGAACACTTTTCATCTTGTACACATTATATAAACACGGATATTCTTTATATTATTTATGAAAATAATATATTGTTACCATTAGTACAGCGATATTTATATAAATGAAAAAAGGGTGTTGTTTTTACATTTCAAATACACCCTTTTTTCTTTTTGATTTTACCTACTATCTACTTTTATTGGCAGAGTATTAAACCACATCGCTAAACAACTTCCTGCGAGGAGAAGGGGTCTCGTCGTCGTTGTCGGACTCATAATCCGCCCAGTCCTTCACCTTCTTCACTGGCTTGCGTACAGTCACATTGGCAGGTGGCTTATCCTCATCTTCCGATGAGTCCTCAAGAGCTGAAAACGCGTTCGTTGTTCGAACCGGTGTCACAACTGGCTTGCTCTCCTTCACCACCTTCTTTTCTCGAATGATCAACTTATTGACAAATGTCTTCAGATCCTCTTCTCGAGTTGTGGTAACAACCACAGTGCAGTGGTCAGCAAAGTGACCTGACTTGTTGCACTTGTAGCAACAGTTCTCTCGCATCTTCTTCACGAAGATCGGGCAGCAAATACGCCCCTTAAGGTCACGGAAGTTGTGGTCATTGTAGACCCGCCAACTCTCTCCGTTCTTCTTGCAGACATGGCACTCCTGCTGCTTGACCTCACCCTTGACGATATTGCGGTTTCCATTGGTGTTGACACGACGGGACATGGTGCTGGTGCTCCGTTAACGTTTGATGAAACTGATTTGGTTGTTTTGATACCTATTCTGTTTACCGAGAAAAAGTTTTCAATTTTTTGTGTCATTTTCTGGCGAGAATTCGTTAAAATTACGTTATTTTCTGATATAATTTTTTTATATTTTATAGATTGTCTTCATGTGTAAAAAATTGATTACGATTAATCACTTTGAGTATAATTATCGAATCATCAAAATGCCGAAACTAACTCGAGATCAACAGTTCCAGAAATCATTTAATGTATTTATTGAAAAGAATTATCCAGTTAGAGAATATGTCTTAACTTCTAGCACCAAAATAAAAACCCAATTTCATCACGAATACCTGTTACATTTTCCGAGAAAGGTTATTTCATACTATGTCGATGTATTTACAGTAGATGAAAATGGAATAGTTACGCCTCCAGGTCCTGTTATGAAAGACCAGGAAGTACCTAGCATTCGAACATTTTCATCCTATTTTCACAACTATTTTAGGCCATTTATTCTAAAGAATGGATCTAACATTCAATCTTATACAGATATAATAAATCACTGGTACACAAACGGAAACCAGCAAATATCTTCCGAATATGAAGCTAGTTCAGGACTATCACACAACGACTTAATGAATTTTGATTTATATATTAAAATTGATGTTGTATACCATAAGTCGCATTTGCCGTTTCCTGCTATTCTTTCTAGTAAACAGCATTTTGAGCAACAATGTAAGAATCTAGAAGCACGGAATATCGAACTTTGTATTAATATTCAAACAATAACTGCAATGTATCAAGAAAAAGAAGAGCAATATGATGCTTTAAGAAGACGTATGCGTGTTGATCGACGAAACATTGAGCATAAATATAACAGTATGTTCGAAAGAATAGAGAAAAAGATTAGAGAACTTTATAGTAATAGTTCAATCAGAGAAGAATGCCCGGTGTGTTACGAGAATATTGAACCATCTAAGCTTAAAGTGTCGAAGTGTTGCCATTCTATCTGCAGTGATTGTTCTTCAAGATGTCATAGTTGCCCTGTATGCAGGGAAAGCTATTAATATATATATACTCATCATTTAGACATTTTTATTTTTTCTAATAATAATATATATTATGGATTTACCAGTGCAAAAAAAGGAAATTGCTATTTCAGTCACGCCAGAACAATTGAGTCCTGAAGATAGCGTAGTCGAACCATTATCTCCTGTACCTGATGCTCCAGCTCCTGTATCTGAATCACCATCTCCTGTACCTGATGTTCCAATTGAACCTTCAGTAACAGAAGAACAAAGCGCTAGCGCAATACTAGATGCCGAAGAGCAGGAATTACCCCCTGTTCCTATAGCATCTTTACCTTCAGTAGTTAGTCAAGTCGTTAAAACGAGAACAAAGAGATGCCCAAAAGGGTGTGTTAAAAAAAGCCGGTGCAAAGGAGGATCAATGAAGGGCGGCAAAAGAAGAAAATCGCGTAAATCTAAACGTAGAAAGTCAAGAAAGAGCAGAAAAAATTGATTAATTTAATGATAACCATATAGCTATTATTAAAATGAAAACTCGTAGTCAAAGTAGAATCGAATATGATATCAATATTGATTTTGATGAAGCATCACGCTTATGGAATTCTAATAAAAAGAAACTAGATAATGGATGTTATGCATATGTATGTGGAAAAGAACTCCCCAATGGAATGTTTTGCAAAAAGAAATCATTAAACCATCAACTATTCTGTTATATACATAAATGTAAAAACTAATTATTTAATAAGTAAAGTATATAGAAATATTTTATTTGTTTTTATTATATGGATAATATAACTATGTCTGAAGATACCCAGACCCCTTCCCAACAAGAAGTTCGCCTAGCTGACGTTGAAGTAACTGATGAGAATATGGCACTCAACATCCTCATTTCTTTTCTAGGCGTTGCTCAGAAACGTGGAACATTTAGCATTGCTGAATCTGCGAAGATTTATGAATGCATCCAAAAATTTATTTCAAAGGCCACTGCTTAATTGACGCCAATTTATAGCTTAAAATATATATTGTTTATATAATATATATAATGTCATATATACCAAGTCCAAGAGAATGGTTTGGTAAAGAAGATTATGAAGATCATGTACCAGTATTAAGAAGACAACCCTCAATAAATGTCTCTGATCAAAAAGCAGGCGATTGCTGGAATTATAGCTCATGTAGGATTGTTACACGACTCATTTGTAATGTATTAAACATTGAGCCACCAACTGACAATGAATGTAATGAATTATATACCCATATAAATGAGTTTCATTATACAATCGCCAAAGAAACTTGTGAGCCAGGTGCCTATGAAAAATTATTGCTTTATTTTTTTCTATTCTGTTTAGGTTATTCAAAATTTACATGCGCTATTAATAAAGAAACACAACAAAATGAACAATCTATCAATGGCCAATCGAGCGAAAGAGTATTAGAATTTTTCACAGATAATCTATTAAATAATCGTGATTTTAGAAATAACGAATTTGTTAAAAATATAGGGGAATCAGGCCTAGTATCATATTCTACAAATCCTGATGAAGATACAACCCAAAAAGAATTTGAAAGAGTAATCTATCCTCTAATTGATAATTTTCATAGAGTAACTAAAAAACAAAAAGTAAAATACTCTGTTAATAAAATAGACATGAATACTCCTGGTATATTAGATACCATAAAAGAATTATTAAACCATGGATTATATATTGGAATAGGTATATCTATAGGAGATGGTAAATATAGTGATAAGTTTACTGAATATAAAGCAGATGGACGACCTAGGCCTATTGCTAAGCATATTGATATGAAGGGAGATCTAGGTGGTCACGCGATGCATGTTATAGATTACTCTAACATTGAGAACAAGCCAGATATATTACAGTTAACTATCAGAAATTCATGGGGAAATGATTGGGGAAACAATGGAAAAATAAATATGTTATCTTCAGAATTAAAACAATTAACTGCTAGGTTTTCTTATATTCGTCCATCTAATTTAAATATTCTACAACAAAAAGCAGATAATCACCCAATAGTTCCAGAAGATAAAAACACAGAAGATATATATGAGTTCGATGAATTATATGAAATTAAGAAAGAGAAAGTATTAGAGTTACTGCGTAGATTTGGAGATATAAATAAAAAAAAATTCCATGATTTATATGAAATATTAGTAGGAGATAATCTATATGATGATGAAATAAATGAAGTATTTAATGAGATAAATCATAACGATAGTAATATTTTAGACCCCTATGAATTAAGTAGCATGTTAGTAGCAAATTATATGACAACTATTAAGTTTAAAGAATTTAAAAAAAAAATAGCAGATCTTATGAAAGATATTAATGAAGATATTGATAATAAACACACTATAGATACACTTTACTATGGAAAAAATGGTCCTATTGATATGAAAAAATTCCGTGATTTATATTATAAATTAGTAACACAGGAATTTGAAGGAGAAACAATTCATGTAGATTTATTTGATATTGAAATAGAAGAAATATTTAAAGAAGTAAACAATAATGATGAGAAAATATTAGACGTAAGTAAATTTAAAGCAATGGTTGATAGTAAACCAAAAACTTCTATTAAGATATCAAAATTAGTAGAAGTCATTAACAAGATGTTACAAAAGGTATCTCAACCATCTGATCACTTACATGAATATAATCAAAAAGTAGAAGATTTAGTAAACAAAATAAATATTCCACATAAAGGTGGACGCGCATCTCGCAAAAAGCGTAATGTAAAAAAATTTACTAAGAAAAATAAACATAAGAAAAATAAAAGTACAAAACAATAATTTTTAATTCATTCAATCGCATAATTTACATAGATAGTTCTTACATTCCGATATAAATACATCATCTACTTTTAATTCTTGTTTCTGGAACTTTCCTTTCAGTAATGCTAACATTACTTCATTTAAATCAGCCATAGAACAATCTAGTACTAATAATTCATTTGTTTTTATGTTGAATAACTTTATTTTTTTTTCATCAGATTGATCAGGATCTAATGAACCCCGCATTCTCCATAACCATGCGTAAATAACTACTTGCAACATATGATCAATTGATATTTTACTAGTACATTTCATTTCCCATATTGAATCTTTCGTAATCAAATCTGTTCTTGCACTAAACCGAAATTTAACATCTTTACCAAAATAAGGTGCTAAAAATTCGTCTATTTTAATATGTGCTTTATCATCACTCTGATGAATAATAGTTTCCTCTATTCTTGGCATAATCTCAGCGCACTCGTTTCCTATTACATTATCTAATCTTTCTAAGCATTTAGATATCATACCTTTAGTTAACCAATTATACTCGCTGCGATCGATTTGTTTTACCTTAAAATATAATGTTTCTTGAACAGCTACACTTATATTTGCCATAAATAAATAATCCTCTATTGTTTCGATTTTCTCCGGTAATTCACTTACTATGTTCTTCAAGTATAAATGCTCGTTTGCTTTCATATTATCAATAGAATTATTTATTATTGTTAGTAATATACTTGAATTATTTCTCGATCCCGTCCATTTCTCGCTCAAATAATCATAATAAATACATGGAATTGTTATTCCATTTAAATCACTCACCTCCTCAAAAAAACCATGTTTTGTTTCTATAATATTTGGAATATCTATATCAGAAATTTCTCTATTTGCGGATACAAATATTCTATCTAATATTAACGATATTTCTTCTATTACTGACTCAGGGATAAACTTAATTAGTTCTGTTGGAGTTATGTTATGTCTATTTGCTAATAAAGCATCCCTTGCCATATCTTCTTCATCGTCCTCTACAAATAACGTCTGATGTGGGCCACGAAAACTTATATAATCACATTGTTTCATTTCAATATGATTTTTTTTTAAAAACTCTAATGGTCTATCCGTACGGAAATTATCACTTTCTAATAAATAAAGTCCATGAGTAGCCCGTGTTGATGCAACATAAAGTGTATTTGGACACGTATCTCTCGGTAAATTTCTAGCATAAAATTTAAAATAAGATTGGTCAAAGTTTACTATAAAAACAAACTTTCGTTGCCTACCCTTAACACAATGAAACGTGGAAAAAACCACTTTCTTATCAATTACTCTCTCGTCTATTTTATCATTCTCTAACATAGGGACATGACATGGTATACCTCTCTCTACTAATGTATTTTCTAATTGCCGAATATTGCTATTCACGCCCTTTACCGACGCACCAAGAACAAAAATATCCTCTGGTAAAAATCCCTTATCTAATAGCTTACATATTTCTGCAGCAACTACTCGTTCTATATTCATCCGTGAATTTCGTATATAATTAACAGGCGAACCATCCCTACATGCTTCCATACGTGATTCTCCTAACATAACATTATTTACAAAATCACGCATTTGATTCGTTATGCGATATGACATTTTCATAGTACACATTCGAAATTCCTGACTTTTTAAATACTTAAAATTTTCCCATAATATATCCGCGAATGTTAGGAAACGAATATCAGCGCCTTTAAACTCATATAGACCCTGCATATAATCACCCAGAATCAATAATTGAATTGGATTTCCTGAATCTCTAGCGAACTTTGCCATTAACTGAAAATATAAAAATGTCATATCCTGGGCTTCATCCAATACAAAAATGTCAAATTTGGGTATCTTTTCTATAGGTGGTAAATCTTTTAATATTATGTAACGTATTCCAGTATCAGTATATGAAGTTGGTAAATAATATCGAACCGCTAAGCTATGAAATGTATGGACTTTCATATTCTTGATTCCTGACTTACTAACACGATCTTTTACCTCAAACCGTAACATAGAATTATACGTCATTTGAAGTATACTTAGTGTAAATAGTGCTTTCGCTACAGATAAAATTAGTGTTGTTTTACCTGTTCCTGCGCATGAATCAACTATAACATTATGTCCTTCTAATACATTATTTAATATAACTTGCTGTTCCTCACTTAATTTATTCATATAGTTATTATTTATAAATAGAAGTTATAGTTACCTTATATTTATATTACTTTTCACTAGATCTGAATGAGAAAGCAAAAAACCCAACGGCTAGTAATCCAAGAACCAACCCAGAATGGTAATAATATTGCATACCTTTGTACATATTTAACCAAGCTTTTGTTTGTTCTGGACTTTTAATATGATTCAACATCCAATCTGATTTTGGTGATAAAATATAGTAAAAGTAATTTGTCAAGAAAGAAATAGCAACTACAATACAAACAAGAGATAATGACGACAATTTATTTTTACGAACACGGACATTATAAAATATTACTAATAGAGAAAGAATAAACCCTAAAATGTATCCAAAGTAATAAATACGAGTTCTTTCATCCACTATATTTTTATAAGTTTTTTGTAACTCAATCGGTAATTGTTTTTGATATTCTACTATAATACCACTTTGATAAGTAGCATATGTCATATAAACCATCCCAATTAAAAAAACTGCAGAAACAGCACAACTAATACCACAAGGCATCTTTCTCAATATATACATTATTGAAAGATTTTTTATTGATTTTTTCTATTTAAAATGAAAGAATAAAACAAGAAAGTCGAAGACGATTTTTAAAATGGACAAGGTTTTTATTGTCCATTTTTTATTTTGAGAAAGAGTTTTATACAAAAGGGTCATTATTACTGACATGCAGTAAAAACCAAAAAAATCAGAAAATCACCGCTGCATAATTTGTTAGCATAAATCGGACCCCAAAACAGCACAGAATTGCACCGACTTTCTCAAAAAATAAATATGTGTAATTTTACCTTACAATAATTTGCAGCATAACAAGTAACAAGCATGATCAATTAAATTGTGTCTTATCGGGTTGCACCGACTTTACACCGACTTATTTTGAGAAAGTCCGTGTAAAACAATTTAGCGTAAAAGTATATAAAATAAAACAAATATGGATACTAATATGGAAAATAAAAGAACACGCAAATTTACTTATGTTTATGAGAAATGGGATGATAATTTAATAACAAACCTGAAATTAATGGAGTCGAAATATCATATATTTGGAATAGATGATAAACGCTTTCTCAAAGGGTACATATTTTTCAGTAATCCAAAAACTATTCTTAAATTAAAAAAACAATTTTATAACTGTAAAATAGATGATTCTGAATTTACTATAGATACTTATAAAAAGTTATATAATAGTTGGGAAAACGGAGTCCTTCCAATGCAAGGTAGACCAAAGAAAAATCCAGTGAAAGAAATATCAAATGAATTGGTTCCAGTTACTAACTCTATTATAGAACAAAATACATCACTTATTGAACAGAGTAAGGAAATATGCCAATATTTAATGAAACAAAACCAACAGTTATTAGAAGAAAATAAGCAATTAAAACAGACAACTACTGCAACCACTATGATCACGAACAATATTGAGAAATTAGAAAATACAACAAATATAGATAATAAAACATTTAATATTAACCTATTTTTAAATGAAGATTGCAAGAATGCAATTACATTAGGTGAATTTATTAATTCACTTAAGATAGAGGATTCTGATTTATTCTGTGCGAAAGAACATGGACTAGTAGAAGCAATAACAAATATATTTCAAAGAGGATTGGAAAACTGTGATGTTAATACTAGACCTGTTCATTGTACCGACACAAAACGTGAAACCCTGCATATTAAAGATGACGATGGTTGGGTAAGAGAGTCGGGTTCTGACTCGAAACGTATGAAAAATGCAATTACGCGCATTTCTAATAATAAAATAAAGAAGCTATCTGAATATATAAAAGAACATCCTGAGTTTAATAATGTAACATCTCCACAATATGAAGATTGTTTACAAATGATGAGAAATGTTATGGGGGCATCCGAAGATTCCGATAAAACAGAGAAAAAAGTTCTTAAGAATATAGCAAAATCAGTTTATATTACAGGAAATTTGAACACATAATCATTTTCTATTTTTACGAGTTGAACCTGGTCTGAATTTCTTATTATAATGAATAGCTCTTAATAAACGCATTTGTTTCGCAGCGTTTTCCTTCGATGTGCAGCTAGAAAATACTTTGTTATTATCTTTATTTGTAACACGGTAACAAGATTTACCGCGTACTTTTCGGCTTCTATATGGCATATTATTGTTATATATTATAAATACATAATAATAATAAATTAATTTTATAGCAAATATTATCCACAAGATTTAAGACAGTAAACCAGTAAAATAATGAACCAGTAAAATAATGAACCAGTAAAATAATGAACCAGTAAAATAATGAACCAGTAAAATAATAAACCAGTAAAACTATAAACCAGTAGCCCAGTAGAGGAGGGTTTAAAAGGGAACCTAGGTTCCCTTCATTATAAATCATACATTAATTTAAAATCTAAACAGAAAGAGTAATTAGAATTATTCATGTTTAAAATACGACCATACTCATCATAAATTTGTATTCGTAGACGTTGTATATCTACGGGACCAAAATACTGCCTAGGTTCTGTTATAATATTGTAGTTATTTTCTTTTATAGAATCAAAAGATGCTCCCTTAATAGATATTCTTGCTAATATATTGGGGTTTAGAATTGATTTGTTAAATATACTAATAAACTGATTATTAGCACTGTTATTAAAATCATCTATTGCTAAATAAATATAACGTATAGTAGACATTTCAAATATAGTATCAGCGGTATAACATGGAGATCCTTCATATTTGGGCTTAATAAAACCTAGATTCCAACCTATCTTTGTTAAAATAGACGTAGTATCTGTTGTACCACTTCTATTTTTTGAGAAATCAAGTGTTATGGAATTTATAAATTGTTTATGACTTTCAATAGGTTTAATTAATACCTTCCCAGTACCAGAATTATTAGAATCTATATCCAAAGAGAATTTTATATAAGAGAATATTTTATCTGAATGAAGTAAATTACCACTGCAATCAGTGGGAGATAATAGCTTATTTATAGTATTTATTAGCCCATGTGAGTTATAATTACCATCGGGTATAATTAAAAATTTCTCTTCTATTAAGCCAGTATCTGTAAAATCAAAAGAATTATAATTTACAAGTATATACAAATAATTATTACCAAAGCTTTCTGAGATATTATAAAATACTATTGGTAATTCTATGGATGATAATTGCATTGAGGCAACCTTATTAAATTTATTAGGTATATTCATAGTAAAATCAGAACTTTGTGTTGCGTATAAATTATCACGAAATCGAGTATCAATATTCAAAGTTTTGGTAATAACCCTAGTATTTAGTGGATTTAGTGTTCCTGGAAAAAATTCACTAGGATTAGAGTATATAAATTGTCGTTCAGGCCGTGTTATTAATTCATCTGTTCTTGAAGGGGGTTCTTTTGATAATGGTGTATCTAATTTATCTAATTTATAATTCTTTGGTATTACTGTTGGTTTAGTTTCTTCATCAGCATCTTTACATTTAACAAATATTAACCATTGTTTTGCTTTGGTTAAAAAATCAATAAGCTCAGTTTTAAACCGTTTATTTATATGCCCACTTTTTAATAATTGTTCGCGAATTTCGTATTCTTTTAATTCAACATCAGATGCGGTATATTTTGACTTAGGTTTTAACTTTAAAAATTTTTCAATATCATTGATATTATAATTATTGATATCTAAATCAAGCGTATCCATATAAATAATGTTATATAATATAAAACTAATTTTATCTTATTTATGTGTGGATTTAGTAAAGATAATAATATGTAAAAATAGAGAACATTATAATAATTAAATAATAAATTATTTTCGGACTCTTTATTATAGTAAACGAAATATGTCATCTAGTGATTATACTGCTTTAAGAAAAATGTCACAAGTAAATGCATTAGTACCAAAACAACCAGGAGTATGGTTTGATGTTAATGCTTGCAATGTTGTTGGTGGAGGAGATACAGGGCCTCAAGGCCCTATAGGCAATTATGGTCCCACTGGCCCCACTGGAATTCCTGGAGCAGCATTATTTACATTATATAGAGCGCCTAATTCATACGGGGATATTGTATTTCCTACAAGTAATTCCATAGTGAAAACGCAAACAACTTCTTTCCCAGATGTAGTTTTATCGTTAGAGTTATATAATAGCATAATTTTATCTTTTTGTGTAGATAATAACCCTGCATTGATAAAGGTAGGAATAACATTCAATAATGTTTCTTGTTATTATGGTTTTTATTTTGATCAACAATCTACATTATGGATAATCGATAACGGTGTTCAAACTAATACTTTTACTTCAATATCTTCATTGGATGTGTTTTCATTCAAGGTATCGTCAGAGGAAGTTGTGTTTTATAAAAATGGTGTTATAATTGGCACTATTGAAAGAAGCGAAACAAATCAAGTATTTGCTGCCTATTTCCAATTAGGAACTATCAATAATACAATTAATAATATAATCATGTATCCTTTATTCGAAGGTGCTACTGGTGTGGAAGGCCAGATTGGTGATACAGGTCCTACTGGACAAGCAGGACCAGTTGGACCAGTAGGATATACTGGTTATACTGGTTATACTGGTCACACAGGTTATACTGGATACACAGGTTATACTGGATATACAGGACATACAGGTTATACTGGCGTAACAGGGCATAGAGGTAGAATAGGATTTACAGGATGCACTGGTAATACTGGGCCTATCGGACCTACTGGGTATACTGGTTCTACTGGAGTAAGGGGGCAAACTGGTAATAGAGGGCATATGGGCCATACTGGTAAACAAGGTGATACTGGAGAAAAAGGTGATATTGGAGATATGGGAGATGTAGGACCAACTGGTTCTACAGGATATACAGGATATACAGGAGCTACGGGTTACACTGGTTATACTGGGCATACCGGTGTAACAGGTCCTCAGGGTACAGGACCAACTGGTTCCCAAGGATTAATTGGTCCG
>Ga0114962_10001113_pt1 | contig 23433 bp, 21 predicted proteins | sample C_130820_MF_Meta_FD_87017 | JGI IMG/M metagenome (GOLD analysis project Ga0114962, IMG submission 87017) | Freshwater microbial communities from Lake Croche, Canada to study carbon cycling - C_130820_MF_MetaG | ecosystem: Environmental > Aquatic > Freshwater > Lake | place: Lake Croche, Canada... | reverse complement strand
CTAGTATCTTTTGCTATAAAAAATCCGCCACTGCATACTATGTCTGTCATAAAACTAAACGCCAATCTCCTGGATGATATACACCGTCGACGGATTTACTCCACTCAGTTCCGTCCCATTTGTATTGTGTACCTGTGTATGAATTAGTTATATAAGTTACTTCTTGTGGGACTGTACTATCGAATATAACGTTCCATTGTGTGCCGTTCCACTGAATGATGTCATTGGCATGTGCAATTAATCTTTCAGTTTGGGTGCTAGATTGACCAAATTTTTTCCAAGCAATTGGTGCAAATTCTTCTGCTACACTATTATCTGTGTTAATATCTTCTAAGATAAGGTATCTAGTATCAGTATCGATATTTTGTCCAGGATTAAATGTTAACGGATTAATGATAGCATTGATTGTTCCTCTAACATGATTATGTTCCAAATCATAAAGATCACTATTCAGCAATGTTTCATTGTCGTACGTTAGACTTAATAATTCCATCTCATCTTCTGCTAAAGGATTGATTGTTAAGTAAGCAATCACTTCTTTGCCGTCTGGCCTTTTAAATGCCGCATAACTTAATCCTGCTCTAAATTTTCCAGGGTAAAGATCTAATAGTTTATTCCATTGAATTTTAATATCGTTTTTAATAGGTACTTCTTCTAGTGCATTATTCCGTGTATTTTCACCGGCATGCATCAATCTTGCTGTGCCGTCTGTTATTAGTACACTATACTGCCCCGGAGTTACTATAACCTGAGCATTAGGATTACCAAAAATTAACTCGCCGTTACCTACAGTACCTTCTGGCTCAGTAAAAATATTAGTAATAATTTTAGTAATAATTCCTAGTTTTCTAACCTTGGCAGGAGTTGTTATCCAAATGGGGCAACTAAAAGTTAACGAAGCAATATCAATCTCTCCCAATGCTCCCTGACCTACAGTCCTGTTAGACCAATTTATGTTAGATAACTCAACATAACTCAAACTGGTCCAGTCAATATAGTTACTAGTGGTTTGTATTTCCAGTGCAGGTCTAAACAGAACTAAAATCTGTTCAAGCATTTGAAGTTTTTGTTCAGTATTGGTACTCCAAATGTCTGCCATAAACTCAATAGTATAAGGAGTAGGCATCAATCTTTCAACTGTATAATTTTCTCCTTGTGTATTTCCGTAGTCTTGAATGACTTCGCCGTATGTGGGACTATCGGGATTTTCATCAACATATTCCCATTGTCTTTCTCTTATGTTTATTTTACTAACAAAAGTAGGGTCTTGTAATCGTTCTCTGGATAAGTTTAGACTTTTTATGTAACAGGCAATGAACGGAGCAGAGTTCATTATGTTCTCACTGTTCTGTGTAAGGATAGATGCTGCCTGGCGACTCATATCGCCATACCGAACAGGTACCTGAATAGGTGTATTTTGATTATTCGAGTAACTGAAATTACTCATCAACCGCATAAATTGGGCCAAGTATCTGCGTATCTGCCCATCATAAAAAAGTTCCATTAGTTATCTGCCTTTGGTTTGTTAGTTTTTAATGCTTTACTTAAAGACTGGCGTTCTTTGACTACTTTACCGTTAATGGTAGATGATGCATCATTATTGATAAACGATCCAATCTGTGTTTGTTTTGTTTTATTAATAGCATCTGGTTTACCGTCTACTGGCTTATTAGTCATTGTCATGCGCACATTTGTTTCTTGGAATACCCAATGACGTCCGTCAAATTTAAATAGTCGATTAGGCATATAATCTATTCTTAGACAAAATGCACCCTTGTATGGACTATGTGGGAAATCAGTTCCTGAAGTATACGGAGCACCATTAGCCGGAACACCGTCGCCTGTTAGATATCCTACATATATATTTTTTTCAGGATTCACAAATACAGAACTAGCATCAACTGTAGAATCATCTTCGCTAGCATCTCTTTCTTCGTCACTAGCATCTTGTAATGCCAATGAGTGATCATCTTTTAACGGCAATACATACATTTGATTAGTATCATATCCGCTTAGAGGAGCATCTAATTCTGCTTGAGCAATAATCTGGTTATTGATTTCAATATTTTTGTTGTACAATGAAAATATATCTGCAAGTTTAGTTCCATCAGGTACACCTGTTGGTATACCTGCATTAGGGTCAGCGGCTACTTCTTGATTAAGAACTTGAGCAAATTCTTGTGCATTGACCATTGGTTCGCATTTAGCACGAAGTAAATGTGGATACCATGTTTGACTATAACCTGTTGCGGCACGATTAATTTCTGACACAACATAAAACTTTCTTAATGCAACCATAGAATCATTTAGTGCATACTCATCACGCAAGTGCGGCAGTTCTAGAACGTCACCTATCATCAATTTACGGCCTAGTGCTTCGACAGTACTTCTTAAATGAAATGTAATCATTACGTTATCGTTGCTTAAAAAGAATCCAAATTGCATTAGATTAAAATCTATATCTTGCATGGTATAAATTCCACGCATTATGTAAACGTCGGGCTCATATTTGCGATCTCTGTTTTCCATAAACAGCACATCCTGTATTCCTAACTCTGGAATAGGATTGCCGTTTACTGGAGTAGCGGGTGTTGCTTCACCGGAAACAGGATCTATTGGCCCTACATATTTGTGGACATAAACATCAACTCCGCCCACCTGAAATTGTTCAGCAATGTTGCGGTCTAACATTTTAAAATCATTGCCCTTTTCAGGACGGTACATGGATAGTCTTGGCATAGTCGTGTATTTATAGGTAAATAGTAGCATGAACGAAACAGAAACCGAAAAACAAAAAGTGGTTGATTATATCAAGACCTCTCTAGGCGACGGTATGATCGACGTAGAACTGGATCCTAAGCACTACGATCTTGCTATAGATATTGCCCTGCGAAAGTATAGACAACGTAGTCAAAACTCTGTAGAAGAAAGTTTTGGATATCTAACACTGCAAACAGATGTTAACGAATACCAGTTAGCGCCTGAAGTTATGCAGGTTAGACAGATTTTTAGACGAAGTATTGGTTCAAGATCAGGCGGTGGTGATGGTGGTACGCTATTTGAACCATTTAATTTGGCCTATTCTAATACCTATCTATTAAGTAGTTCTAACATGGGCGGTCTAGCAACTTACATGATGTTTTCGCAATACCAAAATCTAGTTGGTAAAATGTTTGGCTCGTTTATTAACTTTGATTGGAATTCAGTTACTAAAAAGTTAAGAATTACTCAACGTCCCCGTGGTGAAGAAAATGTTCTACTTTGGATGTACAACTATAAGCCAGATTTTATATTGTTTCAAGATACCTGGGCAGGTATTTGGATTAGAGATTATGCTACAGCACGAGCAAAGGTTATCCTAGGCGAAGCCCGCGAAAAGTTTGCTACTATTGCTAGCCCGCAGGGTGGAACAAATCTAAACGGAACAGCCCTAAAGGCCGAAGGCAAGGCCGAAATGGAAATGTTAGAGCAGGATTTAATTAACAACAAAGATAACCAACAGCCGTTGACATTTGTCATAGGATAATATATACTAAGGTATCTATTTGGGGAGATACTATGATTATTGGTGTATGCGGATTTATTGGGTCTGGCAAAGATACTATTGCCGACTATCTTACTAATTTCCACGGTTTTAGACGCGAGTCATTTGCCAACAGCCTCAAAGATGCAGTAGCACAGGTATTTGGTTGGGACAGAACCATGTTAGAAGGCCGCACTACACAAGCCCGCACTTGGCGTGAGCAAGTAGATCCTTGGTGGGCAGAACGCCTAGGTATGCCCGAGTTAACTCCTCGTTGGGTGCTACAATACTGGGGCACTGAAGTTTGTCGTAAAGGCTTTAACGACGATATCTGGATTGCTTCATTAGAGAATAAACTACGCAACTCGAAAGATGACATAGTCATTAGTGACTGCCGTTTTCCTAATGAAATTAAATCAATACGGGATGCTGGAGGTATTGTTGTTCGGGTAAAGCGAGGTCCAGAGCCGGAGTGGTATGATGCCGCAATAGATGCAAATAAAGGTGACAGACACATGGGCTGGGCATTAGGTAAAAAACGATTAGAAGAATTTAAAATTCACGCAAGTGAAACAGCCTGGGTAGGCACCAAATTTGATCACGTGCTAACCAATGATGGAACAATTGATGATCTATTTCATAAGATTAAAAATCTGGTCGGAGATCGCCCTGCCGCCATTTCCCCCCTTCTTTTCGAAGCACTACTGAGCAATTAGCACAAATAGTTTTTAAATTGGCGGGGTTGGCATTTAGTAAATTCCCGTCAACATGAAACACATTAAACACTTCTTTGTGCAGACTTTTAAATCCGCACTTGTCACAACTATTTCTTTTCTTGTAGCCAAATTTAGCCCAAGAAGGTTTGTCTGTTAAGAATCCTCGAGCACAGTGATCACAGGTAGATCTATAATAGATCTTACCTTCCTTACGATAGTTAACAGCCACTGGCCTCTGTTGACATTTTTTACAAGTATTACGCATACGCCGCCCTTTTTGGTGCCCTTTTCATAGGTATTTAAGCCAGCATTTTTTAACCATATATGCTAAATATTGAGAAGAAAACCATTATATGGGAGATTTGAAATGGCACTAAATTCACCAGGCGTACAAGTATCAGTTATCGATCAGAGTTTTTATCTACCGGCGGCTCCGTCGACAACTCCTATGATCTTTGTAGCAAGCGCAAGCAATAAACAAAATGCTAGCGGAACAGGAACTGCTCCGGGCACAGATCCTGCTAACGCAGGTAAAGTTTGGCTAATTACTAGCCAGCGAGATCTATCAGAGACATTCGGTACTCCATTGTTCTACACAGATGCAAATGGTAATCCAATACACGGCGGGGAACTAAACGAATACGGTCTGCAAGCCGCATACAGTTTGCTAGGTGTTAGTTCACAAGCATACGTTGTACGTGCCGACTTAGATCTAGGATCTTTGCTTCCTCAATCTTCTAACCCAGAAGGTAATCCAGTTAACGGTACTTACTGGTTAGATACATCAAATACTAAATGGGGTATTTTTGAATGGAACAAAGTTAATCAAGCATTCACAAATAAGATTCCATTAATCATTGATAACGCAAATCTAGCAACTGCTACCAGCGATAATGAAACGCCTAAAGACAGTTTTGGAACAAATGGTTCATACTGTGTTGTTGCAGGAACAACTGAAGTCCACTACTGGTACAAAAACAAAGACGGCAATTGGTCAGAAATTGGTAGCAACGTAGAAACTGGTTTTAGTGCTTCCGCTACTTGGAAATCTACCGTATGGCAGACTTCATGGCCTGTTGCAACAAGTACCAAGGCTAATCCAGATCTTGCCGCTTTCAACGGACAGGCATTTGTAATCAACAACCAGACTATTACCCTAAGTGGCTCTACAATCACAGCATTGGCTAATTCCATTAATGCAGTTGGTCACACACGTGGTTTTGGTGCTAGAGTCAACGCTAGCGGTTACTTAGATCTGTATGCAGATGCTACAGCAAAATCAGATGGAACTAATCCAGACGGTAAAATAGCCGTAACAGGAAATGCGTCAGGTGGTACTGCTATGTTAACCGCAATTGGTATTGATGGATTGCCTGCAACATGTGCAGGTGTTACTCTATTCCAAGGTCCTCATACTAAACATCCAGACTATACACTTGATCCAACTGGATCAGTTTATGTTAAAACAACTTCGCCGAATGCAGGTGCAAATTGGACAGTAAAAATTTACAACGCCGCAAGTGGCGGATTTACAGGAGTAAATGCTCCAATATATGCTGACGGACAAACTGCTCTTAATACCTTAGGTACTTCAGCAGTAGGAAGTTTGTTCATTGAACAGAACTATGACAAGGGTACCGGTGTATGGAGTACATCAAGTGCTAATACCCAGTTTGCAAAATTTAATATCTGGCGCAGAAATAGCACAGGTCCTACAACAGTTTTATCTACTGCAACTACTGCTGTTGTCAGCACAGCATCAAGTTTCAACATTATTGAAGGTCTAAAAACATCAACTGGCGGTGTTGCTAACTATAGCAATCCTGTGACAGTAAGTTTAGCACGTAATGATACACTTGACACAATCATTGGCAAAATTAATGCCGCTGGACTAACTTATGTTTCAGCAGTTCCTGGAAGTTACGGTGATACTGGTAATGCTACTAGCGTAAGTATTCAACACTCAGCAGGTGGTGAAATTAAATTCTTAGATGGATTAGCAACACCTTTGGAAACATTGTTACAATTAACTCCATGGGCAAGAGATACCGACGGCATGGAAACAGGTACACAAAACTTCTATGCCGCTGGCGAATTTGAAGGCGACGGATATCAGTATTATGCAAGTAACTGGAAACCATTGGTATACCAACCTGACTCAGTAGTACCTTACACTGATCCAGCAGATGGCACACTATGGTACAGTTCTGTTGTAGATCAGGTTGATATTTTATATCACAACGGTGACGAGTTTGTTGGTTATAAAGATGCAACAGCATTTCCTAACTCAGACCCAGAAGGTCCTATTGTATCTGCACTAGCACCCACTACTCAAAGCGACGGTACACCATTGGTAAACGGTGATATATGGGTTGACACATCCGATATTGACATGTATGGAAAGAACATTTATGTTTATAACGGAACTACACTGAAGTGGGTAGCACAAGATGCAACAGATCAAACAACACCAAATGGTTGGTTGTTTGCTGATGCACGTTGGTCAAACATGGGAACAGATGGTCCTACAGTTAGCACAACAGTTAAAACTCTGTTAACAAGCAATTATGTAGATCCAGATAGTCCAGATCCAGCACTATATCCAAAAGGCATGCGTCTATGGAATCTACGTAGAAGCGGATTCAACGTTAAGAAATACGAATCTAACTACATCAACATCAATGCTAACGATGGTAAAAATGCTCGTTACGGTGACGAAGTTATGAACGGAGCAAACGGTGGATCAACTTATGTTACTGGACGTTGGGTTACTGTAAGTCCAAACAATGCTGACGGTTCAGGTGCATTTGGACATCACGCACAACGAGGATTTGTTGTTGCCGGTATGAAGGCACAAATTGATACAAATCAAGCAATCCGTGATACAGATTCAGTTATATTCAATCTAATTGCTTGCCCTGGATATCCAGAAGCAATTCAAAACATGATTGCATTTAATATTGATCGTGGTCAAACAGCGTTTGTAATTGGCGATACACCATTTAAATTAAAACCAACAGGTACAGATTTAGCAGCCTGGGGTAATAACACAAACGGTGCATTTGACAACAACGACACTGGTGCTGTAAGTTACGATGCTTATATGGCCATGTATTATCCAAGTGGTTACACAAACGACAACACAGGAAACTACATTGTTGTTCCACCAAGCCATATGATGCTACGCACTATTGCATTAAGCGACCAACAAAGTTTTGAATGGTTTGCACCAGCAGGCACACGCCGAGGAAATGTTAACAATGCAACATCAGTTGGTTATGTTATGGACGGCGAATTCAAGAGCACTGCTCTTCCAACCAGTTTACGAGATGTGCTAGCAGGCGTTAAAATTAATCCAATTGCTACATTGACAGGTGCTGGAATTGTTGCATATGGACAATATACCAGAGCCGCTAATGCTAGTTCTTTAGATAGAATTAACGTAGCACGTTTAGTATGTTACCTACGTAGACAGTTAGATCGTTTAGTAAAACCATATTTGTTTGAACCAAACGATAAAATTACTCGTAACGAAATTAAGGCAGCGGCACAAAGTTTCTTAATTGAGTTAGTAAGTAAAAGAGCACTTTACGACTTTGCGGTTGTGTGTGATGAAAGCAACAATACTCCAACAAGAGTTGATCGTTCTGAGCTTTGGTTAGACATTGCTGTTGAGCCTGTGAAAGCAGTAGAATTCATCTACATACCATTGCGTTTGAAAAACACAGGCGCTATCAAAGCAGGCCTATAATATAAAGAACAAGGAGCAATAATATGGCAATCGCAAGTTTAAATAGATTTTCAGTACCAACAGCGGGTGCCAACAGTTCGCAAGGACTGTTGATGCCGAAACTGAAATATCGTTTTAGAGTTTATTTTGAAAACTTTGGAACTGTTGGAAGCACAACTGAACTAACAAAGCAGGTAGTTACTGCGGCTCGTCCACAGGTACAGTTTGAAAATCAAACTATTCACGTGTACAACAGCCAGATTAAATATGCTGGCAAACCGACATGGCAGTCAATGGCAATTAGTATTCGTGATGATGTTAACAGTAATGTTACTAAAATTGTCGGCGAACAACTACAAAAGCAATTTGATTTCTTTGAACAAGCAAGTGCGGCAGGTGGTATTGACTATAAATTCCAAACACGTCTTGAAATGTTAGATGGTGGTAACGGAAGTCATGATCCAAAAGTATTAGAGACATGGTTAATAAGCGGATGTTATTTACAAACGGTTAACTATAATGAACTAGCCTACGCAGAAAGTACTCCGATGGAAATTGCATTAACAATTGAATATGATAATGCTATCCAAGTAGCCGCAGGCGGCGACAATGAACTAGCCGAATTGGCAGGTGCATTTGTGGTTAATAAGGCGGCATTCCCTCAGTCAGCAACGGGTTAATTTTATAAACTGACATAAAAAGGCTCATAAACTGGGCCTTTTTTTACGGCTAAATATTACTATGAGCAACATACTGACTAGTTTTCTTAACGGAGTTTTTGGACCAGACTTAAAAAGTTATTCTCACGCTTCAAGACTCTACGTAGATAACTTTTATCAATACGCCCCAAAAAACGGATGGATTTATTATGTGGTGTTTAATATTAACAAAAGTATAACCCTACCATTAGTAAAAAGTTTTGCAGATAATAATCCAACAATAGGTGCGTTGGTTAAAAGTGCTGAACTTCCTAAATTTAAAATTGCAACAGAAGTATTGAACCAGTACAATAAAAAAACGTATGTTCAAAGTAAAATAGAATATACTCCTGTTAATTTAACACTTCATGACGATCATGATAATACAACAACTGCATTATGGGAAGCATATTATAGATATTACTTTGCCGATAATAGTGAACCGTCAATTGATTTCAAGTTAGGTCCAAAAAAATTCGACGATCAAAAATACAGACCGCAAGCGGCTAATGGGTCTCGAGTTGATTACGGTCTTAATAATGGTATAAAACAATACCTTCCGTTTTTTAGAAGCATATCAATTTTTCAACTCAACAGACAACAGTTTACCGGATTTAATTTAGTAAACCCTATAATCACTGACTGGGCGCACGACTCACTAAATCAATCTGAAAGTAAATTCTTAGAAAATAAAATGACAATCGGTTACGAAACCGTACAATATGCAACTGGAAAATTAAAAGGTAGCAATCTTGGTCCCGATGCTTATTTAGAAATCATATATGATAAAACTCCTAGTCCTCTAGGCGTAGGCGGGTCTGGGGTGTCAAAGGCAATAGGTGGTATATTAGGTATAACTGACTTACTTGGAGGAGATGCGGCAAAATCTGGATTCATAGCATATCCGTTAGGAGGCGATGAATTAAGTGCGGTACCTGGTAGGCCTGCAAGGTCAGCAAGCGGTATTACTACAATTGGTGGCAAGACTTTAGGTGGGATTGCAGGAGGATTTCTAAAAGGGGCAATAGGCGATACGGTGGGTAAAGGACTGCAAAAGTTAGGGTTATCATCTAATATAGCATCAAGAGTAGCAGGAGTAGCCGGCGGTATTGGTACATCATTGATTTTAAATGGAGTCTCAAGCCTACTTACTCCTACAAAAGCAGGAGTGAATGGACAACGATCGATACAGAATCAACCAGGTGCCGGTAATCCTCAAAGTACAGATCCGGCACAGCAAGCCGCACAAGCCCAACAGACTCTTAATAATTCTCAAGGTGCCGCAAGTAATGTAGACACAGCAAATCAGGCTGTTGCTGATGCACAGAATAATGTTACAAATATTCAAGATAAAATAACAACTAATCAGGCAATCAAAGATCAATTTCAATCTGAACTTGATGCCGCAGATGCATCGGGAGATCCTGCACAAAAAGCCGCTGTACTTGCAAGATTATCAGCCGCAGGATATACAGACCCAGCAGAATTAGAAAATAATTTAAGCCAAGCACGCCAGCAAAGAGACAATGCCCAAATACAATTGGAACAGGCTACACAACTTCAAGAGCAGGCAAAATTATCGTCTCAAGCAGAAGGTGATAGTCCTGCAGGTCTACCAGCGGTGACTACAGATCCGCAACCCCAAAGTCAAATAAACTATGATGACTTTGATTTTGAACAGCCTACTTATGCAAATAGCAATAGTGAGAACAGTGATACTTCTTTAGATTTTGGACCTTAAACGATCATGTATACCAATATACCGTCACAAAAAACATCATCATCTAGCGATGCAACAATACAATTTTTTAATAATCAAAAACCTACTCAAATAGATAACAATGTATTAGTTGCTATGACAGGTGTTTTAGAAACTAGAGGGTGGACTACTGAATCCGCTGAAAACATTTCAATTGCTATTTTAATTCAAGCAAAAAAAGATGGCTATAATGCCATGCAAATACTAGAGTCTATTAAGGGGTTAGCACAATCTGATCTTAGTGTATTGGTAGCAGAAATACTTAATAACAATAGATACAAAACCAGTAGTTTAGGAGTTATTCAAAATGTAATTCCAGTTGATAATGTTAAACGTAATATAATAGCATGAGAGCAACCGCCCGAGGAAAATTTATAATACGTAATCCTGACAAATATGTAGGAGTAGGAGAACCAACCTACCGATCAAGTTGGGAAATGACTTTTATGATGTTTTGTGATAACAACCCATCAATACAACAATGGGCCAGTGAAAGTGTTAAGATACCGTATCAAGATCCCTTAACAGGAAAACAAACAGTCTATGTCCCCGATTTTTTAATTGTATATGTAGATAAGACCATGAAAAAACATGCAGAACTTATTGAAATTAAACCAAGAAATCAAGCCGTGTTAGAGTCTGTAGGGAAAAATCCTTATAATCAAGCTCAATATGTTAAAAATATGGCAAAATGGCAGGCCGCACAAGCATGGTGTAAACGAATGGGATTACGATTTAGAGTTGTAAGTGAAGAAGATTTGTTCCATACTGGTAAAAAACGATAAGTAAGATTATGACAAAAAAACTAGAAGAACTTTTTAATGTTCCTCCTACAGAAGAACCTATTATCGAGCCAGTCGAAGTTACTGATCAGCCAATGATTAGTTTAGAAGATAAACTTGAACAATTTGATAAAATTGCGGCCGCACTTCCTAGAGTTAAAGGATTGGGCGATGTTAGCGATGCTGAGTTAGATAGTCTGGCTAATAAAGCAGAACAGGCCTACGATGATCTAATGGATTTAGGAATGAACGTAGAAGCACGATACGGTGCCCGTATGTTTGAAGTTGCCGCACAAATGATGAATGCCGCAATTACTGCTAAATCTAACAAAATAGATAAAAAACTCAAGATGATTGATCTACAGATTAAAAAGTATGGTATTGATAAAAAGCAAGGAAATCAAGATCCTGAAGCAATTCAAGCAGAAGGTTACTTAATTACAGATCGTAATAGTCTCCTTGAGAAACTGAAAAAGATGGATAAATAAAATATCATGAAATCACTCAAAGAATATATCACCGAATCAAAGAAAACCTGGTCCTTTCGTGTAAAGGTAGCGGGTGATGTCACTACAGAGGATGAGACTAAATTACGCGGATTGCTTGATCGTTTCAGTATAACTGACTTCAAAAAAACAGCACAAACACCAGTCCAATCATTTCCTCTAGACTTTCCAAAAATTAGAAATCGCAACGTTAATGTATGGGAAGTAACACTTGATTATCCTACAACAGCAAACGAACTAACAGAATACCTAAGTTCAAACTTAGGAAGAACAAACGAAGAATTAGTTGTCCGTTCACCTTACGAACCAACTGAAGAATACCAACAAACTCCCGACAGTAAAAGAACAGGCGCACTATTAGATGATCCAAACTACAGTGAATCACCTAATGCCAATTGGGACGATCATTGGGGTCAAAAGCACAATGAAAGTCTGATTAAAACTTTAAGTGCTGAATCAAAGAAACGTAGAGCCGAGCTTGGTGAGAAAATTCCATCCGGCGAAACACAGTCTGTAATGGACAACACGGTATACAGTAAAGCCCCAATAACACAGGCTCCAGATCCTAGAAGGAAATAATTATGCAAATGATCAATGTACTACAACGCCTAGCAGAACTAGACGCACAAAATCCAAGAGTTGAAAAACCAAGAGTAATGGAGACACCTGTATTAGGTGGTAATGGTATCAAACAGTTAGATGTAAACATGCCTGAGCCAGATATGAAAACATTACGTCAATTATCAGGTTTAATGGAAAGCAGAGAGTTTGGCAATTCAATTGCCGAATGTGGTATGCCAGGAATGGGTGCTCCCATGCCAAGTACACCTGCAAGTTTAAGTATGACAGCAGGCAATGCTAACGAAATTGTTACCATGATGCGTGGTCTTGCTGACATTGCAAGTGGTGCTTCACATTCTGGTATGCAAGGTATGGGTGCTCCTATGCCAACAGGCGATGACATGTTAGGTGGTATGCCTTCTCCTATGGATTTAGATCACGACGGCGACATGGACGGTGTAGCAATGGACATGGGTGCAGAACCAGAAATGGGTGGTGACGAATTAGGTGGCGGTCCGATGGGTGGTGACGAATTAGCCGACATGGTAAACAAATTAAAAACAGGTCAGCCTGTTAAGATTAGCACAAATATGCCAGTTAAAGTTAAAACTTCTAATCCTGTAAAAGGCGGCGGTGAAAAAGACGAAGGCATCATTGGAGGCGCATTAGGTGGCGTAGCAGGTGCCGCATTAGGTGGCCCAGCAGGTGCAGTGGCTGGATATACTGCTGGTAGTAAAGCCGGTGATGATATGTCAAGCGAGGATGAAGAAATGGCAGAAGACATGAGAGTATGGGACACAAGTCCTAAAGAACACACTCGTGACTACAATCCAAATGATTTTGCTCAGATGTTTAACAAAATCAAAGACATTGATCAAGCCAAAGCCGCAACAAGAGCAGACAATCCTTTAAAAAGAGAAAGTGTCGAACAACAACCAACAGATTCATTAACAGAATTAACAAATCAGTTGTTTGCTGACTACCAGGCATTTGTAAATGAAGGTAAAGGTACATGTTGCTGTAAAACAAAAGGCGAAGCAAAATGCCCAGTACATGGAAAAATGGACGAAGCAAGAGCCAAAGAAGGTAATGCATTTGGTAAGGCAGTACGTGATGCTAAAAAAGACGGAGTCCAACCTGGCGAAAAAATTAAGGTTGGTGGCAAATCATATCCAGTTAAAGAAGCCGAACGCACTATGAGCCGAGCAGCCAAGGGTGTAATGAAGTACGGAAAAGACGGTATGCAAGCATTAGCAAAGGCTGGAAAAGAAGGCAAAAATCTAGACAAAGTTAGAGACAAATACAACAAGTATGACGAAGCCTACAATCCAAATTCAGTGGCCGCACAACACGCTCGCGATTTAGAAAAGTCACGTGTAGACGGCTTAAAAAAGAAAGCAGAAGCCGGAGATGAAAAAGCCAAAGCCGCTCTAAAGCGTCACGAAGATAAAAAAGCCGGTATGCGAGCAGATTTTGACGCTCGTATGGAACGTTAATATCACTAACTCCAAATAGGCTCTTCGGAGCCTATTTTTTTCAGTAAATATTAGTATGGCAAAAATATTAGACGGTAATTTAATTAAGAAAGCGCACACTACTCAGAAATTTTCTGAGGATGATATCGAGCACCTATTAAAATGCCAGGACCCAGTTATTGGTCCGCATTACTTCTTGGACAATTTCTTTCACATTCAGCATCCTACTAAAGGCAAATTGAAATACGTAGCCTACGATTATCAACGTAGGCTAATTGACAGTTATCATGATCACAGATTAAATGTTAATCTTCTTCCTCGACAAACAGGTAAGACAACGACAGCCGCTGGTTATCTATTATGGTATGCTATGTTTATTCCAGACAGCACCATACTGGTTGCCGCCCACAAGGGATCGGGTGCCATGGAGATCATGGGCCGTGTGCGTTACGCATACGAACTTTGCCCCGACATTATACGCTGTGGTGTTACAAGTTATAACAAACACAGTATTGAATTTGACAACGGATCACGTATTGTTGCACAGACAACAACCGAAACAACCGGTCGTGGTATGTCATTATCATTACTATACGCCGACGAGTTTGCATTCGTTGAACCTAATATTGCCGTCGAGTTTTGGACTTCAATTTCACCTACACTGGCTACAGGTGGTAAGGCAATTATTACAAGTACTCCGAACAGTGACGAGGACCAATTCTCATTAATTTGGCACGAAGCAAACAAGATGACTGACGAGCACGGTAACAAAACCACAGTAGGCCGCAACGGATTCTTTCCGTTTAGAGCACATTGGGAAGAACATCCAGACCGCGATCAGAAGTGGGCTGACGAACAAATGTCACAGTTAGGTGAAGAACGTTTCCGGCGCGAGCACGGTTGCGAGTTCTTGATCTTTGACGAAACACTAATTAACTCTATTACTCTTGCAGGTATGGAGTCTAGTGAACCTATCATGAAGATGGGGCAAGTGCGCTGGTACAAAAAAATTGATCCACGCAATTTGTATCTAATAGCATTAGACCCTGCACTAGGTACAGGCGGCAACTTTTCTGCGATTGAGATTTTAGAACTACCTACATTTGAACAAGTAGGAGAATGGCATCACAATACAACTCCTATACAAAGTCAAGTTAGGATTCTACGAGAAATTTGTAAATTTATCAATAACGAAATACAAAGTGACAACCCGCAAAATCCGCAGATCTATTACAGTGTAGAAAACAACACAGTAGGCGAAGCCGCTCTTGTTGCTATCAATGAAATGGGCGAAGAAAGTATCCCGGGGATGTTTATGAGCGAGCCAATTAAAAAAGGGCATGTACGAAGATTCCGTAGAGGATTTAATACTACAAATCAAAGTAAGATTGCGGCCTGTGCTAAGTTAAAGCAGTTAATTGAACAAAAGCGTTTAAAGGTACATTCTTCAAGTTTAATATCAGAGCTCAAAACTTTTATTGCTAAAGGTATTAGTTTTGAAGCCAAAACTAACGAATATGATGACCTTGTGGCGGCAATGTTGTTGGTAATGCGTATGGCAGGAATGATGGGCGATTGGGATCAAACTGTATACGAAACTATGATTGAAGACCGTGCCCTAGAAGATTATGATCTACCCATGCCCGTTTATATCGGTAATTGGCAATAAATACACATTATGAATATTATTGAAATGATAGCCCAAGACGTGTTTGATAAAGTACGTTCTCGCTTCAGCAACCTAGAAATGGGTGACGGTGAGGGCAATACTACAAACAATCCAAAAGAAGCTCGATTTTTTGACTTCGATTTTGCCATTGAGGGTAACACCCTTGGCAGAGTTAGTGTTAGTATCAATGACATAGGTACACTTAAGGTGTATTATGGACAAGGTATTACTGAAGGAACTGATAGCGTTATTAGAGGTGTATGGTACGATTTTTTAAAAGAAATGCGTATGTTTGCCATGCGTAGAATGTTACGATTTGATACAAGAGATATCAATAAAGGCAATTTAAACAAAAATGATTTTCAATACCTCGCCACAAACGGACCTAAGGAAAGCAATATGACCGAATCACAATATTTTGGTAGTTCTAAAACAAGTTATAGAGCACTAGAAAACACAAAACTTATTATCAAGCATAGCCAAGCAGTTAACGAAGAACAGCCCGGTGCTAGAAGTAGACACATTAGCGCATTGTTTATTGAAAATTCAGATGGCGAACGTTTTAAATATCCGTTCAATCATTTGTCTGGTGCAAAAGCCATGCAACGTCACGTAGCCAATGGCGGTCGTCCATACGATGATAAAGGCACAGCAATTATTGATATGAGCGAAAGCATTATTCAATTAAATTTGTTCAAGCGTCAAGCAGGCCGTGAAGGATTTGTAAACGAAAGCACACAAGATATCTTTGAACGTGCAATGGCCAAGTTAGAACAACTACGTCAAGATTGCACTAGCCTAAGCAAACAAACATATTACGAAAATTGGTCTAACAACTTTAAGACTAACGCTCGTGCTGAATTAGATGAAGTCACTCTAGAAGATTACAAAGATAAATTTACAGTACGCCAGTTTGAAGACAATCTAACAAGTATTTTTCCTCTACTTCATGCTATCATGCAAGAAACAAGCGAAGTAGATCTTGCCGATGTTATTGAAAGCACAGAAAAATGTGAAGAATGTGGCATGATGGAATGTGAATGCGACCATATGGAAGAAGCAACTGACAACGATCCTCCATTTGATCCAGATCCTAAAAAGAAAAATCCTCCTGCTAAAGCCGGCAAACACGGACAAGGATATTCAACTGCTAAACATCTTGCTAAACAAGGAATGAAACAAGCAGAAAAATCTCCGACAGAAAGTTTTGAAATATTTGACGAATGGGCAGAATCAATTGTAGAAGGATATTTAGAACCAGATACAATTATGGCTCTTAAAGATTTACTAGACAACGGTCTAACATTAGGTGCAGATGCTACAAGTGCTGTCGAAGCATTAGAGAGCATTGGTATCCATGACGAAGATTTAGCAGATGCGTTAGAAAGTCTTGCTAAAGTCAATCCAGAAGCCGATCCAAGAGAAACCATTGTAGCATGGGTAGCACATACTGATCCAGAAGCCGCTCAAGAACTAAGTGCTGAGCCCGCTGCCGAGCCAGCACCAGAACCTGCTCCTGAAGAACCTGCTCCTGAAGAACCAGTGGCACCAGCACCAGAGGCTGATCCTGCCGCAATGGCACCGGCACCTGCACCTATGGCAGAAGACGAGGACTCTATGGACAACGAAGAACCACAACCACACCGTGCAAACATGAGAGAAATTGCCGAAGTAGTTAAATCATTCTATGATCGTGAAACAGGTCGTTTCCCTAAAGGTGAAACAGGAGTTATTGTTCACTGTAAGAAAATGTTTGGTGATCAAGGCGGACAACTTGCAGAACGTCTAGTTGCGCACCTAAGCCAACGCTCACATCAACAGATGGCTTATGAAGATATGACTCGTATATTAAAATTAGCCGGTATCAAAGAAGGTGTAGAAAAGAGTAAGATACCTGCGTACAAGCGTAAGGAAAAAGGCGGTGATTGGAAAATGTCTACCAAAGACTTGGAAGATGAAAAAACTAAGAGTCCTACAAGTAGCGCAGGCCTAGCCCGTAAGAAAAAAGAACTGGGAATGAGTGAAGAAAGTCATCAATCTGCTACTACAATGAAGCATGTTAAGAACCCAACTAAGGGTGAAAAACAAGCCGCTAAAGATATCAAACCAGGTATTGCAGGATACCGCGATCGCATTGACATGTTACAAAGTGCAAAGAAAGATGGCAGATTAAAGAACGAAGCATCCAAACCTAGTGCAGGATTGAGCAAAGGTCAAAAATCCTCAATTGCCAAAAAGGCAAGAGCAGGTGGTGACATAGGCAAACCGGGCAAAAGTTTTGACAAAGTAGCCAAAGCCGCAGGCGGTGGTGAAAAAGGCAAAAAGATTGCGGCCGCCGCAATGTGGAAAAATGCTGCCAGATAATTGGCAAAAAAATTGTTGACAGTATAAATAGAAGTGTGTATAGTTAACTCTATGCACACTTTTTCTTTTCAGTCAGTTGGCTTTAAAGAAATGGCATAATATAACATTTATTAAGGAAAAACATTATGGCAACTTTAGCAGAAATCCGCGCAAAACTTCAAGCATCATCTCAGCAAAACACCGGCAATAGCGGAAGCGGTGGAGACAACGCAATTTACCCCCATTGGAACATGCCAGAAGGCACAACGACTACAGTTCGTTTCTTGCCCGATGCTGACCCTAACAATACTTTTTTCTGGATTGAACGAGCAATGATCAAATTGGATTTTGCTGGCGTCAAGAACGAAGCAAATTCTAAGATTGTTACTGTACAAGTTCCTTGTATGGAAATGTGGGGCGAAACATGCCCTATTCTTTCTGAAGTACGTCCTTGGTTTAAAGATAAATCTTTGGAAGAACAAGGTCGTAAGTATTGGAAGAAACGCAGTTATTTGTTCCAAGGTTTTGTGGGCGAAAGTGCTTTCAAAGAAGAAGGCAAGACTCCTGAGAATCCAATTCGCCGATTTATCATTGGCAGTCAGATCTTTAACATTGTTAAAGCCGCATTGTTAGATCCAGATATGGAAGAAATTCCAACAGACTTCCTGCGTGGTACAGATTTCCGTATTACTAAAACAAGTAAAGGCGGGTATGCTGACTACTCTACTTCTAACTGGGCTCGTCGTGAACGTGCATTGAGCGAAGAAGAAAATGCCGCTATTAAGCAGTACGGCACATTTAACTTAAAAGACTTTTTGCCTAAGAAACCAGGCGAAGTTGAATTGAAAGTTATGATGGAAATGTTTGAAGCATCTGTAAACGGTGAAGCATATGATGCAGAACGCTGGGGACAGTATTTCAAACCAGCAGGATTTAACAGTAACAATTCCGCTCCAAAAGCAAGTGCTCCAGCATCTGTAGCAACCAGCATTGATGAAGAAGATCCTCCATTCGAGCCAACACCTACTGCTAAACCAGTAGCAACTGAAGATACTAAATCAGAAGCAGGTAGCCGTGCTCAAGACATCTTGAAAATGATTCGTAGTCGTCAACAGTAATAGGAAGGTGATATGGGAAAAGCATTTGATATCACCAAGTTTCGTAAATCTATCACTAAATCTATTGAAGGTTTAGGTGTTGGATTTAACGATCCTACAGACTGGATTTCGACCGGCAATTATGCACTTAATTACCTTATCAGTGGTGACTTCTATAAAGGAGTTCCCCTAGGTAAGGTAACAGTGTTTGCTGGTGAGTCCGGTGCAGGTAAATCGTATATTTGTTCTGGTAATCTTATTCGTCATGCTCAAGAACAAGACATTTATGTTATTTTGGTTGATTCCGAAAATGCATTAGATGAAGATTGGCTTAAGGCATTAGGCGTAGATACATCAGAAGATAAACTTCTAAAGCTCAACATGGCCATGATTGACGATGTGGCAAAGACTATCTCTGAATTTATGAAAGAGTACAAAATTATGCCCCAGGAAGAACGTCCAAAGGTATTATTTGTTATCGATTCGTTGGGTATGTTGCTGACACCAACTGACGTTAATCAGTTCGAAGCAGGCGAAATGAAAGGTGACATGGGTCGTAAGCCTAAAGCACTGACAAGTCTTGTCCGTAACTGTGTTAACATGTTTGGGTCATATAATGTTGGCATGATATGTACTAACCACACATACGCAAGCCAAGATATGTTTGATCCAGATGACAAAATTTCAGGTGGACAGGGCTTTATCTATGCATCATCAATTGTTGTTGCTATGAAAAAACTCAAACTTAAAGAAGATGAGGCTGGCAACAAGGTCAGTGAGGTATTAGGTATTCGATCAGCGTGTAAAGTTATGAAAACTCGATATGCTAAACCTTTTGAATCAGTACAAGTTCAAATTCCCTACTCAACAGGCATGAAACCCACAAGTGGTCTAGTGGATTTGTTTGAGAAGAAAAATGTCTTGACAAAAAGCGGAAATAAGTTACAATATATAAGTAAGACGACAGGAGAAGTCGTGTCAGAATTCCGTAAAAACTGGACAGAAGATAAACTTAAAGTTATTATGGACGAATGGGATGAGTCAGTAATGACTACAACTGTAACTACAGAAGAAACTGAGGAAGCATAATGGAAGAAGCACTAATTATGGAAGTTTGGGATACTTTTAAAGAGTATATCCCAGAAAAAAATAAGGACATGGCGGCAAATCAATACGTTGATTTTTTGTTAGGTAAAGATGTGCCGGCAGATGTTCTCGAAGGTCTCACAGGCTATGACACTCATCTTGACGATGCAATTCGCACCGTGGTAGAAGAGGAAAAAGGCTATGATGACGAAGAAGAAGGCGATGATTTTGGGTATGAAGACGAGGAGTACTAATGAATTGGTACTCAAAGGTGAGCAAGGATATTGCTCATCTTCCAGATTGTATTGATCATTACTATACTCAACTTGATGAAGCAAGAGGTGAGGTTAAAATCTACGGTATTGTAGAAAAAGCCTCATCCTCTTTGCCTGGTATTGTTGAGCAACGGTTTAATCAACTGCAAGAAATTGAAGGTATCCTAGAATATTTGAATATCGAACTTCGTAGAATTCGTTCTAAGACATTTCGCAAATATTTAGAAAATTATCAACGTGCTCTTAGTTCAAGAGACGTAGAAAAATATGTAGAAGGCGATGCCGACGTAGTTGATATGGAAAAAATTATCAACGAATTTGCCTTACTACGAAATCAATGGTTAGGTATCATTAAAGGCCTTGATATCAAACAATGGCAGATCAGTAACATCATCAAATTGCGTACCGCAGGTATGGAAGATATACAAATTTAAGGAAATTATGTTCTTAGAAGATATCATTCAAGCATCAACACTATTGCCTAATCTGCATCTGAGAGATGTTACTATGCTTGGCAGTTTTAGTTCTCAAATTTGGATGGGTAAAGGCCTAACTCAGAAACAAATTGATGCGGCTGTGAAATTATTGAGAAAATACTCAGCAACTTTGAGTCTAAAATTGATGGCTGACGTAAAACCTCACCTTGATACACCCAAATTAAAATTGGGTGTACGTCAAATGGTGCCGCAGGCAAAACGTATTACATACATCGACGACAGTCCCAAGCGTTTTGTGGTAAGTTTTCCATATGACGAAGAAATGGTGAGAAAAATGCGGTCTTTCAATGAAAAAAACAAGGCCGATGCGTGTGAATGGGATCCAGAATTCAAAGAATGGAAAGTTCCAGTGACTGAAAGAGCCGTATTATTTTGTAAAGATGTACTACGTCCAGCAGGTTTTGAGGTATGTGAAAAAACTCAGGAATTTTTTAATCAAATTGACGAAATTTTGGTCAATTTTGAGAATTATGTGCCTCAATTGGTTCAACAAGGTACCGATTTTTATTTTAAAAATACACACCCTTCCGTTCCCCAACCAGAAGGCATGGATTTTTTAGAAACACTTTACCATGCTAAACGGTATGGCATTACCACATGGGATGAAGGTATTGAAGAAAATCTAAAAAATGGAGATTTTTCCATTTTTACCAAAAAATTCCTAAATCCTAAGACCGAGGATGATCTTAAGTTTAATGGGGATGAGCTTCCTATTGAAATTTTTGACGAGTTGATTGATCAAATTACTCCGTGTCTTGTGGTCATTCCACCAAGCAGTGAAATTCACAATCTACGGAAATGGTGGGCATACCTAAATACCAAAAATTTCACAAAAAATCAGATTTCTGTGATGTTTAGGACAGACAACTCCACTGATAGAGTTTTTAACGAAATAGTTAAGGAACAGGGATTGAATAGTCCTATCACTGAAGACACAAAATTTGTGTTTGTCAGCCACAAACTTCCCAAGCCAATTGTAAAAAGTGGTATTGAGTTTAAATCAGTGATAAATTTGGGTACAATTCCTGGAGTTCATTACTCATTACAAAGTTATCTTACTGACTTTCCTGACCAAGTCATGTACTATAGTAAAAAGAAGGTATAGATTTTGTCAGTAAATTGTAAAATTATCATCAAGGATGAGGTCAATGTAAAGATAGAAGGTCTTGACTTAGACACCCGTAAATCATTGGTTAAAAAATTCAAGTATTTTGACCAAAAAGCCCGATATCTACCAGCCTATAAGTTAGGACGATGGGACGGGTGTACTTCATTTTTTGGTCTTGGCGGAACCACATATATGAGTATGCTTCCCCAAGTCATTGAAGAATTAATCAGTCAAGGGTATGATCCACTGGTAGAAGATCTACGTGTTCCCTTAGACCTAAATTTCACCAAAATTTCCGAAAATTTTTGGGGTGATCAAACCTGGCCAGAAGGACATCGATTTGCTGGAGAAAAGATTAGACTTCGTGATGACCAAGTAGAAGTTGTCAACAAGTTCCTTGAGAATCCACAATGTATACAAGAGATTGCTACTGGTTTTGGCAAGACCATTACCACCGCAACTTTGAGTAAAATCTGTGAAAAATATGGTCGAACAATAACCATTGTTCCTAACAAAAGTTTAGTTGAACAAACAGAAGAAGACTTCATTAACTGTAAATTAGATGTAGGCGTTTACTACGGCGATCGCAAAGACCTTGGAAAAACACATACTATTTGCACCTGGCAAAGTCTCAATATTTTAGAGAAAAAATCCCACGATGACGATAGTGCATTAGATCTTGCTACATTTTTAGACGGTGTCAATTGTGTGATGGTTGACGAAGTACACATGGCCAAAGCCGATGTCTTGAAGAAACTTTTAACCAATTATATGGCAGGTGCTCCTATTCGATGGGGACTTACAGGTACAGTACCAAAAGAGGATATTGATTTCCAAAATATTAAGGCAGGATTGGGTGAAGTTGTACACACAGTTAAGGCACACGAATTACAAGAAAAAGGTGTATTGAGTAATTGCCACGTGAATATTTTACAAACCGCTGAGTGGAAAGAATTTAAATCGTATCCTGAAGAATTAAAATATCTAGTTACTGATGAAACAAGAATGAACTATATCAGCGGTCTTGTTAAGACAATTTCCGAAGGTGGAAATACATTGGTTCTGGTTGACAGAATAGAATCAGGGCGTATAATATGTAGTAACATTGAGGACAGCGTGTTTATATCCGGCGAAGTAAAAACTAAAGATCGAAAAGAGGAATATGATGGGGTGGCAACTGCTGATAAAAAGATTATTGTGGCGACTTACGGTGTGGCCGCTGTGGGTATTAATATCCCCCGTATTTTTAATCTGGTTCTTCTTGAGCCCGGAAAGAGCTTTGTCAGGGTTATACAAAGTATTGGGCGAGGTATTAGGAAAGCAGACGACAAAGACTTCGTACAGATCTGGGATATGACTGCAACAACAAAATATGCTAAGAAACACCTCACTGAAAGAAAAAAATATTATAAGGAAGCCAAGTATCCATTTGATGTGGAGAAAGTAAAATACTAATGCAAATATTAACGCTAGAAAACAAGACTTATTACCTAAACGACTTACCAGAGGAGTTGGAGGAAGACATGCGATTTAGTGTGTTTGATAATAGTGATCCCGCTAACCCAGATTATTTTTATATTCCTCTTATCTTTTTAGAAAGTTTTACTG
>Ga0114962_10001112_pt1 | contig 23437 bp, 31 predicted proteins | sample C_130820_MF_Meta_FD_87017 | JGI IMG/M metagenome (GOLD analysis project Ga0114962, IMG submission 87017) | Freshwater microbial communities from Lake Croche, Canada to study carbon cycling - C_130820_MF_MetaG | ecosystem: Environmental > Aquatic > Freshwater > Lake | place: Lake Croche, Canada... | reverse complement strand
CATTCCCAGGCCTGGGAATTCAGTTCTAGTAGCTCACTGCCACGTCGTGGCAGGATGCTATTAGGACTTAATTCCCAGGCTGGCGGCCTGGGAATAACGTTCTAGTAGCTCAGTTGGTAGAGCGTGGTGCTTATACACATGTGTATACTTAAGGGTGAAAACCCCTTTGCTAGACTAGTCTAGCATAGGCACGCCAAAGTCGCGGGTTCAATCCCCGCCTAGAACAACGCACCAATAATTTAGTGGTAGAATAAGAGATTTCCAATCTCTCAGTCCGGGTTCGATTCCCGGTTGGTGCAATCGTCTGGCCCGTAAGGGCCAGACACAAGCCCCTTTAGTCTCACGACTTCAGGGGCTTTCAGCCCCTTTAGCGCAATGGATAACGCGTCAGCCTTCTACCTGCCTGAGCCTTCTAAGGTTCGTTGCGCAGCACACGAACAAAGCTGAAGATTGTGGGTTCGATCCCCACAAGGGGTAATTTTTTTTAGTGTTAGTTTACCACTAAAAAGAAATACTAAGTTCGTTGCTCAGCAAACGAACAAACCACTAAAAAAAATTCTAGGTTCGTTGCGTAGCACACGAACAAAGCACACGAACAAATTGCTACGCAATGGACAAAAGTTTACTACTATTAGCGAAGTATAGACTAGTCAATGCTCACACTAGAGAAAATGATTGATGCGAAGGAGAATCTCGGAATTATAACGAATATGGGATTCTCCATCCATCCAATTGGAGAGGAGGATATAAAACAGACTGATGGGCTAGTTCGCGATGCAATAGGTCAGATTGTAGTTCGAGAGCTCCGCCCTGTACGCAAGGGGCCAGATGGTCGGAAAGATTTCCAGGAATTCATTGAACGTATCTATGTGTGGGCTAATGGTCAGACCACACATACAGACTATAAGGAGATTCCCATTTGGATTGCTCAGTTGCAGCAGGGGCCTGGGAGATCGGTTGTCCTACCTCCAGTCGCAGTCTGAACAACATACGGCTTTAATCCTGCAAGTAAGGCGGTATAGGTAGATGCATCTCTGCCTGAAGGCCCCTGTATAGCCTTGGTTCTGTTTGCAATATGGTTCTGAGCAATAAGTGCTGCTTTGGTACGTTTTGTCCGAGCTTCATAAGAATTATCATACGTCGGCATTCTAGTCTAGGATAAGATTTTTATTTACGATAATACTAGACGAACATGACCACTCGGTTGGAACGTAGTATCTATACCAATTGTAGGCCCTGTAACGATAGGATTCACAAATGAAGAACCACCGCCGCCACCGCCGCCTGAACCTGTACTGGCGCCTAACCCACCACCTCCACCACCCCCAAAATAACCAGCTCCACCACCACCTCCTCCACCACTTTGTGCTGAACCTGATCCACCACGACCGCCACGACTGGGCAAACCTGATGTAGCACCTTGACCACCTGGTATTCCTCCAATTAATGAACCTCCTAAGCCACCATTAGCATCTGCATCGGCACCATTAGATGCATAATAAATACCGCCAGCTACAGTGTTACCTGTAGTCCACGCATTGCCACCTGCACCACCATCCTGGCCATTTGCTCCTTCTGCACCACCACCGCCACCGCCTCCTCCAGCAACAAGAAACGTCGTACCATTAACACTAAGAGAAGATAGACCGCCTCCACCTCCTGCGGACCCGCCTCCACCAGCACCTGCTCCGCCATTACCACCTCCAAAGGTTCCACCTAGTGTAACAGCTCCAACCTGACCTACTACAATTTGTACGGTGTCACCACTGGTTACAGGAAATACACCCGTTAGATATGCGCCACTTCCACCGACACCTCCATAAAATGCTGGATATCTTAGATCTTGTAGTCCTTGTGCGCCGTCGCCACCCCATAAATATGCTGTTACAGTTGTATATCCAGCAGGAATAATATAGGGCCCAGCTACGGTGAAATCTACTGTAAGAGTCTGATTCTGAGTCTGCTGACAACATTTATCCATAGTTAAAATACGTTTTTGAATAGTTGCTATTTGCTGCGATGAAGATTTAATTGTGTTAGGCATTCTACTCTTAGAAATCTATTTTGGTCTAAACGGGATCTAACATAGTTGTCCAATGATTGTTGCTTCCTTTGACTTGGGCATCAAGAATCTGAGCTATTGTGTTCTGACTCTTGATGCCTCTGGCTCCCTGGTCTCCGTGAACCGGTGGGTCAATCTGAATCTGTTAGCCGGTGGGGCCGAATCTCAGACGCAAACACGGTGTGCCTGTGGCGGGCCTGCCTCATTTTCTAACACGACCCCTACTGAGTTCGTTCGGCTATGTAAGAAGTGCGTGAAGAAGTCGGCAAAGGCCCCACTTGAACTCGAGGATACCAGTCTTAAGGGATGGAGGGCCTTCGGCGAGACAGTGCTTGGTCTCGATGCCAAGACCGCAAAGAAACTGTCAAAGAAGGATCTCGAGGCGAAGGCGGCTCTGGTCCGTCTGATGCCGTACAAGGCTCCCAAGGCCAAGGGTGTTACACTCCAGGCTCTGCTCGCAGCGATGGAGGTGTGTATGTCGACCGAGATTGATCATCTGGCCTCTTCTGAGAGGATCCGGATTGAGAACCAGCCCTCAGAGTTCGCACCGCATATGAAGTCTGTACAGATCATGCTGTTTACACTGTTGGACCATCGGCTCCGTACAGAGAAGGGCTGGACGGGAACCATGGAGTTTGCGAATGCATCTGTGAAGACCAAGGGGACGGATGCGACCGTAGGAAAGGATGGGAAACGCTCAAGGAAGATTGCAGGTATGGAACGGGTTACGAAACTTCTAACAGATTCACCTGTTGGTGGCCCCTGGCTCACGTGGTGGCAGGCCCAGGCCAAGAAGGATGATCTCGCGGATGCATTCTTGATGTGTTTGGCTTAGAATTGCATTAAAATTGACATCATACTGCTATAGAAATCTATATAATAATGTTAGTTGCACCTCTTGGAAAATATAGATATGTAAAAATAGAAGAAACATCTCTCCTAAAGGGGACTGAAGAGGACTTTATCCATAATTTATATGTAACTAAGTATAAAAAAATAAAAGGCATTGAGACACCATCTGAATACTGTCTCAGTCTCCATGTAGAGCTAGCAGTTGAAGAATCACTAAAGAAAAATGTTGTAGACCTCAAGCTACTAAATGATGAAGGGCGCAATGCGTTAACTTGGTCTGTACACTGGTTCAGATGTAGTGATGTAAATAATAAGACATGGATAATCAGCGATGAACTCAAGAAGAAACTATATGATAAGTTTAATGAATATAGCAAAGATATCCCTCTCAAATCACGTATGTATATAATACAAGAACCTGAAAGAGATACGGTGCTTGTCGCAATCGCTATGGAAGAAAAAAAACATATAATTAATGCCGGTTTGAAATGGCCACCGGTCTAAAATTTGACGCTAGAAGCAGGGGTTGGAGGGGCAGCATGCCCCTCATGAATCGAGTCACTCAGATGAAGGAGGTTCAGCAGACGGCCCTCGAGCTCTTTGCCAAAAAGAATGCAGATTATGGTGACGCATTCGCCAAATTCGGCGTCATCGGTGTCCTCATGCGAATTGAGGACAAGATTCAACGGGCCCTCTCGATTACCAAATCTGGTGTCGCTCTCGTCGATTCTGAGAGCATCAGAGATACAATGTTAGATCTACACAACTATGCAGCAATGGCCCTGATGCTGATGGACGAAAAATCTAAGGAATAAGTAGATGCCTGTTCCACCGAATGTTGAAGCTGCATTCCGCAAATCTCTCCAGGACACGATCAACTACTATGAGCGTATTAAGAAGGCTGATACACCATATACAGAACAGCTCGCCGCTCTCGCTGTTGCTATGAGTCTACCAATAGGAGATCCTGCTGGCAAAGCGGGTGTAAATCTGGCCAGTGCATACTATAAGGCAGTCAAAGAAGGCCGTATTCATCGTAATACTCGTTCTATGACGTCGAGTCAACGTGCCGTATCGAATGCTCTGAATCTGTTAGAACTTGTCCAGTCCAAGTCTCATCCCCAGGGTGGCAGGATCAGTCAGCTGAAGGCTGCACTGAATACACCCCTGCCCCGAAGCAGTACGGATATAACACTGAGTCAGCGCAGATCCAGGTTACGTCTGTCACAAAAAAGGTCGAATGCTCTCACATCTAATAGAGGGCCTGTGCCATATAATATTCGTGAATTTAATGCACGGAGAAGAACAAATGGTCGCAAAACCTTTGCGCCTAGGGTCGGTTCTCCTCTTGCTGCTGATGCACAGAAGAAAATGGCTCAAGAACTAATAAGCCAGTAAAAAATAACTTACTATACCGCTATACGAGTTTAATAATAGGAAAGCAGGGGTTGGAGGGGCAGATCTTAGTTGACGAGAGCGGAGCTCTCTGTCACTAAGATCGAACCCCTCAGGGCATAGGCCACAGAGCAATGCCATATGTCTTCCAGGCGTAGGAATATAGATGTTGGGTCGCCATGTCTCCATTGCACTTTTTGCAAATCGGAATCAAATTTACTAGATCAAGAGTGCCACCTCGTGATCTAGGAAAGATGTGGCCCGCCTCAAAGGTCTGAAGATCAAAGCGATGGGCCGACTCACTGATCACGCGAATATTGCAGCACGGACATCTGGCAATCCTGGTATTCCGGAAATAGTTATCCCACACACTGATACGTAGGCTGTCAGTCATTGTATCTGCATTACGATCTAGGGTAGATGCATCGACCAGGCCCTGATAATATGCAGCAATCTTATTACCCGCCTCCCTCCATGCGAGTTTCATGACATCCTCTGCAGAGAATTTGGGCTCCAGCTTCCGCTTCTTTGCAGGAGGTCGTCTTGCCTTCACGGCAGGTACCTCCTTCCTCTCTTCTACAGATAGCGTTGGACTATCGGACTCCATTACCTTGGTGTGGGCCACGGTGATTCATTCAAGTTTTATGAGCAGGAAAGTTTTAAATCTTTTAAAGTTCCAAAGTGCTATTTTGTGTTTATCCCATGCATAGAAGAACAGATGTTTTGTACTACATTTTCTATTACAATATCCACACAGAGGCACCATATTATAGAAATCAGGCGGGCCACCCTTATTTCTAGGAAAGATATGGCTTGCCTCAAATCCTTGCAAATTTGATTCTTCTGGAAACCTACTGATCACAACTTTTCTACAACATTGACACACCGCATAGGTCAGAGCTGCTCCAAACCAAAGTAGCCATAGTTCATCTCGTAAGTCTCCTGGAAATTCTTTAGCAGGAGGAAGTTTAGAGTCTTTTACTTCTTGCTGAAATGAAGCAGCAATAGCATCTTCCTTACTTGTGTCTTGAATCATACGATCTCGATATGATCGAGATATAGGTCCAGGAATAGGTTCTTGAATAGAAACGGGGACAGGTATCTCTACCTTCCTCTTCTTATTTGCTGGCTTAGAACTGGACCGCTTTGCCTTGACTGCTATCTCAGATCTCTCGTCTCCTCTTTCTTGTACCGAAAGTACGGGCCCTTCAGACTCTGTAGAAGAATCCATTATATATCTGTAAGTCAAAGCACACTATTCAAGTTTGGCCTAATAGCTAAGAGCAATCGCTCCTGTACCTGAAGACACAACGTGCATGATAACATGCCAGGTTGTTGCAACCCTCTGGTCCGGATCCCACACCATGGTCCGAGTGACATAGCCCCCGTAATAGATTATAGTACAGAAGGATGAAGGAATACAGTAGAGTGCAACTAACCCCTTTTTCTTGCAGATGTAGATCGTAGACAGTGTATACAGGAAATACGCCAGACGATCGGGCCAGAAGAGTTCCTGAAGCTTAGTCAAATGATAGAGTGAAGAGATGATGGTAGTAAAGAGACCGATATAATATCCGACCCAGAATTGCTGTAACTGAGCAATTGTGGCTGGGATAATAAAGAGAAGCGATGAGCCTACGAGATAGTAATTCGGAAGCATATGTTTGTCTTACATGACTTATAGTGAGTCACATTTTGGCCCTCGTTTGAGCCCGCAATTAAAGGTCTTGTCTTAAGGCAAGGTATGAGTGTATCCTTTGCGGAGTCTTCAAAGCCATCAATTTCCGAGCTCGCGTCCTTTGCCTCTAAGGCGAAGGAGATTGATCTCGGTGCAGATATTGTTGATCTCGGCGATGATCTCGGATTGAATCTCCTGGCAAACCAGGGCAAGGTGGCCGCCTCTCCCAGAAATTCTAACTCTAGTTCTTCTTCTAGTCGCCAGGTATCGTTTTCTACAAATCAGTCGGGAGGCAGTGATGCTCCTAACATTCAGCTCAAGTCTGTCGATGATCTGGAAGTGGTGAATCTGGATGCTGCCCCCGGCGCAGGCGATATCAAGATTAATAAGGCATCCGAGGTACCCTTTATGTTAAGTCCCGAGGTGCCTTCTGCACCTAGTGCGGGCCCGCCCGTCACAACCAGAATCAGTCCTGAGGAGGAGAACCGTCTGAAGCAGGAGTTCCTGACCAAGATTGGTCGTCTTGATGCACGTGATATCGGTGGCCAGCGGATGACAATGGCCAACTCTCTTGATGAGATCAAGGCGGAGGTCGAGAAGCGTACCGACAGTCGTAATCTCGAGTCGTCTATCCGTTTCCAGCGTAATGCTCTCATGACCTTCGTGACGGGCATCGAGATGGTGAATGACAAGTTCGGTCACCGGCTACCGGTGAAGCCTCGTCTGAAGGGCTGGTCCGAGTCCGTGCACACCAATGTTGAGGATTTTGATGAGATCTTCGAGGAGCTGTACGATATGTACAAGGACAAGGCCAAGATGCATCCTCTGCTCAGATTAGCGGGAACCCTGGGTGTATCTGCTACCATGTATCATCTGACGAATACGATGGCTGAACGTACCGGCATCCCTGGGATGGCTGATCTTCTGAATGAGGATCCTGAGCTGCAGCGTCAATTTGCCCAGAAGATTGCGGCCAAGATGGGTGGTGGTATGGGCAATTTTATGGCGGCTGCCATGGATAGAAGTGCGGCAGCACCTCCTTCATCCTTTGGGTACCAGCCCGAGGGCCCCAAGATGCCGTTTAACATGTCATCGGGATCCGATGATGCGCCTAAGGTCCGTCGTGAGATGAAGGGGCCATCAGGTGTAGACGATATTCTCCGTGCCTTTGAGGCAGAGAGAGCACAGACTATAAACATCCCCGTTCATACGCAGCAGGCTGGAGCCTTCACGCCGAGCGGGCCTGGGCCCGAGACATCTCGAAATGTCCAGGTACAGAGATCCAGTGATCCGATGGCTGAGTTTATCTTACACGGCGACAATCAGAGTGTCGGAGATCGCAGCGTAGGAAGTACGATGTCTGGAGTTAGACGTGGTCGCAAGCGTCAGCCCGTAGAGACTGTCGGTGCGGAGCTCACTCTGAACGTGTAGTCGGTTTCAACAGAAACCAACTCGAGTTCTCATTGAATAAGTAGTGTAGACACGCAATAACAACCAGAGTTAACCAGAATGCCACAACTATGTTTCTCGTGCCGATGAACATAATTGCGAATAGAAGCAGGGGTCGGAATACAATATTCTGTAGAAAGGCCTCCTGGCCCGGAGTAACAGACATGACCATAAAGCGTCCTCCTAGATTGAGCAGAATGTATGCGAGGCCGAGGATATAGGGATTCATGTTAACCTCATGGAGACCCATTAAGAACGCATCAGATGCTGATAGATTCTTAGAGTCCGCAGTAACTATCTTTGGCTTAGCCATATTCCCTACCTCAAGCCAATATTTTTACTGGTATGGAGATAATGAGGTGTTAGAACCCATACGATCCATACAAGACCAGCGAGGACACCCCAGGTCGGACGATAGTCTGTAATTAGCAGAACAGTTATCGCCGCAATTAGACGGAATAGGGGCTGTTGAGCGAGGGCTAGCATCTACTAAATAAGTTTTATTTTTGGTGTCCACGTGATTCTTGATAGACTTCTGTAGGCGTACTACGTTCTTGAATTGTCTTTGGATGTTCATCTAATGCAGATTCTTGATACCAGCGATTGGACCCCTGTACATCATCACTGCTAATGAGTTCTGCGCCTCTCTCCTGAATCATATCAGGAGACTCACCCATGACATCTTCAGCGAACCAGGTCCCACTCTTCTTAATCTTGTCCTTTATGATACCTTCGTAGCCCTCTACATATTCTGACATATTCGTCGTAACTAAGAGAAAAAGGAGGGCCATGCCAAGAACTGGTTTATAATAGCCGACTGTTGCTATCACTGCGCCACCTAGTATTCTACCGAGAGATGTGCAGAGTCCGAAGGACAGCGGTATAGGAAGCTGATGGGGAAGCGCAGCAAAGATAACTACTATGATAGAGACAATCCATGTTGGCTCCATCGGGAACCAGTGTAGTTTGATCGGAGGCGGTGCTTGCATACTATTGATTACTTAGAATTTGTCTACTTGGCCGGCGACTGTGTAGGATTCACCCAATTGCGGGTTAATGGCACAAAGAGGAAATCCTCTTTTACCTGTATCTTCTGAGCCTTTTCAAAGACAAACCGCTTACCAAAATCCTCAATTAGATTTGTAACAATCGATCCATAGCGAGGATCAACACCAGGCTCCTGAGGGAAGTTTGTTTGCAGATAGGATAAAATATGTAGCTCTGCTGTTACAGCATCTTCAGTAGAAGGCTTTGTCTCATCTGAATCCTTTCTAAGAGGTTGCAGCCATGGGGGCCAGTTCGCCAGAATATCTTCAACCTTCAGATCATTACGAAAATTGCGAGGCCCATAGATACGATCGCGCATATCACCCAAGAGCCGCATAGACTTCACACCTGACCCTCTAAAATCGTTATCTGCATACAGTAATAAGGTCTTATAATACACCTTGACCTCATTTGTACTCGGTGCTACATCGAGAGCTTGCATAGATTCAAAGGCTTCGACCTTAGTCTGAGAAGACTCCGTGACAGAGATATATATAAATAGGGTTAGAGCAACCATGGAAAGAACAAAGATTAACATCCCTACATTAGGCTGGTTAAATTGAAGATCAAAACTATATGTAGAAAGCAGGGGCATGAGTTATTGTGCATTAGATGAGGCGTTCCTAGGTCCAGTTGGCGTCGAGCCAACTCGGCGCCATAAGAAAATTAGAATTGCAAAGGATGCTCCTCCGCCTCTTCCGGATCAGCCTACACCTGAGGCACCTGTAGAGCAGAAGGATGATGTTCTTGTCGGAGCTCCCACTGGGCCAGTGAATCGTCTAAAGGCCCAGGATATGACCAATTTTTTTCCTATTCCCGGTGATTCTGACTCTTGGGAAAAGGCATTTATGATGGAATCTGACTTCTCCAAAACTCTGCAGCGGCCCGAAATTGTTGCTGGAAAACCTACTCTGTGGAGACAGATACCTGCTGAACCAGAACGGGTAGTCCATACCCCATCTCCTTCACCTCCTGTTGGTATTCCAACAGATATCTGGGCCGACATGAATAAGCGCCTTGATACCCTCACAAAGCAACTTGATACTCTAACATCTACCGCTAATACTCAGAGTACGGCTGAAATATTTATGTTTATCGCTATAGGTCTACTCCTCCTCCTTGCGATTGATACACTTCTACGCTTTGCCTCCACTGTAACTACGAGTCAAAGTGGAGGCAGCTATATGAGGAGTGCAAAGATTGTGAGAGATACTTTTGGTCGATTCAGACGTCGCTAAATGAAGGTAATCGTGGCCCCTTCTTTCCGTGATGATCCATTGGTAAGGAGACCTGCCACACCCTCATTTATCGGCTTATACGATGTAGTCTTCTTAAGAATCGACTTTTCTGGAACTGTCTTTTTAAGGGGATCCGAAGCATGTAACATCGCCTGTCTGATAGGCGAATCCTGAGTATAATACTGAATTGCCTGCTCTTTCCAGCTAACGAGGAGTCGATTCGGAGAAACATACAGGACTTTAAATCCCGACTGACGGAGATGCCAGACCACATAAATAATACAGTCACGTACATCGAACCGAGGGCATCCAGGTTGCCACTCGGGGACATTATAGGACACCATCTGGGGTGAATTCTGTTTGGCCGCTGTAAACTTAATCCGGTCATGAATGGTCGCCAGAATACGATTGTATACCTGGAGACGGATACGGTCCATATTTGCCTGTGCATCAAATAGAGAATTAGGTGTTAGCTGCGGTGGCGCCTGTCCTTGCGTTTGCGGTTGCCGTGACATATCCTTGACATTAGGAGAGGAATGTCTTCTTCAAAGATAACGTCGCTTAGTTTTAGCGCAGGAGGGGCGAGAGGAACTGGTCTCATGGGCATTTTAGCGTGTCTAATTGATGAAGGGGTAGTATCTAATGTTAAATCCTGGTACGGTTGTTCTGCTGGTTCATTTTGTGCCTATCTCGGGGCCCTCGGTGTATCTTCTGCATGGATTCGTGACTGTGTTCAACATTTTGATATGCGTCCACTTGTAACAATCGATAAGGAGTTATTCATAGATTATATGAATACCTGGGGGTTCACCTCAGGAAAGGAAATGATAGAGATGCTTGGTAGCTTCGTGGATACCTGGGAGCCTGGCGCATCTGACTGGACTTTTGCAGATCTACATGAGAAATACTTAGGAATTACTGCTGTAAATATGAATAAACGTAATCTCGAACTCTTTTCTGTTGATACACATCCTAACATGCGTATCCTCGATGCGATTAGAGCATCATGTAGTATTCCCTTTATCTTCACACCTTGGCGAGCACCTTCGGGAGATCTGTACTGCGATGGGGCAATGCTAGAGCAGTGTCCATGGTTTCATGTTAAGGATAAGAAAGAAACCCTAGTTATCGCGTGTAGTCGATCTCAGATCTTTGGGCCAACAAAGGAAACTACTACGATAGAAACCTTTGTTGAATATTGTATGCGTGTTCTAGTTACTCATAGGCCGCGTCTATGTCGTGAACGACCTTCAATGTGGATTTCTGTTGATTCAGAAGTATCATCATTGAACTTCGATATTACTGCAGAAGAACGTTTCGCCCTATTTCAAGAGGGTGAAGCCGCAGCGGCTACATGGCTCAGACGTTCTGTTGGAGGAACTGCAGGAACCCATCCTTTGTCCGCGGGCCAGAGTACTTTATCTGTTGCGAGCCCTTCTGAAGAATTAGTGTCGGATAGCCATCAACAGAGAATCCCACTGCCTTCTCAGGCTCCTTCTCGGGATTTACGTAAACACACTGGACAGTCTTCCCGCCGATGGTCTGTGTAGAACCCAGGGATTCGAAGGTAGGCTTGGTCGACGTGCAGTGAGGGCACCAATCTACGCCGAACATATAGAACGTAGCATCAGAAGAGAATCCCTCGTAGTGGTGCGTCTCACCAGGTAGGATCGGTCTGTGCCGTGTCTCGCCAGGAATTATAGATCTCTGTCTGGTCTCACCAGGTAGGATCGGTCTGTGCCACGTCTCGCCAGGTAGGATCCAGGTCCTACCATGGATGATATGCTTATGCCTCGACATTACAATCGATGTAAAGATAGATAGAAGAACAAAGCCAGCTACAAAAATCCATAGGGGCTTCACGTCCATTTATCTTACTATAAGAAAATTAATGTTGAATAATTCCTGACATCACTGCAAATGAATTAATACAGGGCCATCCAAAGCTAGAACACGCATCATTCTTGATTCTAAATGTTCTCGGCTCACCTACCTCTTTTAGAATAACTAAGTCGTACACAGCAATGTTATGTTCTGTACCGGTCTTGGTTGCTGTCTCAATGGGTCCAACATAGATGTATGGTTTGCCTTTGCCATTTTTATAGAAGAAGAATGCGCCAGATGTGATCAGGTGATTTTTTAGACCTGTCCGTTGACCAAAGTATTTGACGTGAAGATGGGTAGGGGTCTCCTCAATAATCTTGTCCGCATATTCACCATCGGTAATATTGCTCCAGATAGATACCGGCATATGGTTATCGGTCCGTATTCAAGCAATGTCACATTTTTATATAACCTAACTAGGGATGTCTTGGATAGTTGTAATTCCATCATACAATCGCGTTGAAATTCTGAAAGAGAAGACGCTGGCCCTTCTCCAACGGTATAAGATTCCTAAGGAGAAGATCTATGTCTTTGTTGCTGATCAGGAACAGAAGAAGTTATATGAGGCGGGTCTTTGGTCCGAGGTTGGTCATATCGTGGTCGGCGTAAAGGGACTACCCGAGGTCCGGAATTTTATCTTCGACTACTTTCCTAAGGGTAAGGCGCTTATCTCCTTTGATGATGATGTCACCGGATTTATCAACATGAAGAAGAAGCCGATTACGGATCTGGCTGCCTTATTTGATCGTGGCTTTGCCGAGTGTGATAAGGTGGGAGCCAATTTCTGGGGAGTCTATCCTGTGGCCAATCCCTTTTTTATGTCGGCCGGTGCATCTACGGATTTCAAGTTCGTGATCGGATCTTTCTGGGGATGTTATAATCCCAAGGGCGATGTCCAGATCCGTATCGGTAATGGTGAGAAGGAGGATTTCCAGAGGACGATTCAGTTCTGGGAACGGGATCAAGTCATAGTCCGACTTAACGACGTTGCGCTTCTAACAGCGACGTATAAGACTCCTGGTGGGCTCCAGGCAGGAAATCGACTGGCCCGTGAGCGAAAGACGGTGAAGCGGATGTTAGCCAAGTGGCCCCAGTATATCCGTCTAAATCCTGCACGGAAGTCAGTCTTTCCTGAACTGCGTCTCATTCGGCAGACACGTAAACTATGTTTCCGCAAAGATGCACCTAAGGCGTCTTAATCATTACCTTTAATAGCCCATCGTAAGAAGAATATAGGAATATTAATATCATATCCTGCATAAGTGCGGTGTATGATATCATCCTGCTTAGCACCTGTATATCCTTCTCCCCAGTATGCCATACTTGTCCCACCAATTCTTTCTCGAATCATAGAAGCGGTATATTCCTTACTAGTTTCTCCAATAGAACATATATATCTATCATTATCTTTACGAGGTTCGCGTAATTTCTTTCCATTAGGATTAAGTTCCTTCCACCGCATATTGAGTGCGTCCATTGTTGGAAATTCTTCCAAATATGATATAGTTATGCCTTCAATCGATGGTAATTCATTGGCTGTTAAATTCTTAATATGTGCCGGCGAAAGCATGGTTAAATCTGCCGATACTTTTCCTTTCTTCTTCTTGAATCCAGCAGTTTGATAGGAGTTAAGTCCAAACGGGTCTTCATAGGTCTTCTCATATTCTTCAATTGCCTTGATAGATGTTCTATGAGGGCCTGTCTTATGACCCGATTCAATTTCACTGCGCCAATATCCTGTCATGCGTCCTGTCAGACCCTGAATTTGAACATTATTATCGACAATTTTGGTGTAAAGTTCATGTGTCGCACCAATACGAAGTTTCCAACGATTCGGAATAAGGTTGGCCCTACGAAAGAACCCTTTTACACCAAGGACAGTATGTCCAGTCAAAGGTTCTTTAAAGAATTCATTGATTTCTTCTTGTGTCAGCCGGTCAGTTGAAGTATGATTTCTAAATGCGACACCATTACGAATACATGCATTTTGAACTACATCAACAATCTTTGCATTAACACGTATAAGATGAACTCTGTAATCTGATCCATAATTGGTAATAATATCCTCTTGAACCCATTTTTCAGCATTTAATATCTTACTAGAATCAGACAATTTACACTGATGTTCACACTGTTCATCGTTTAATTTATGTTTACTTTTTAAGTGTGTGTGTAGTTTATCTAAACAAGAATGTTCGAATGTACACTCTTCTACACAACATGAATAGGTATATTCAAGAAGTGGATAAAACTCCTTTACGATTTCCTTTTCTAAGAAATCCTTGTGGCCACAGTATGAAGAAGGAATAGTCATCTTACAGAGTTCATGGAGTGGGCCCCATTGATACAGATCATATAATTCTTTTATCATTGTAGCACTAATAAATACAAACCGATTATTATTATCCTTCATATGCTTAACATCGAGAACTTTTGCTTCCTTCAATGTATTATGCAGAACTTGAAACTCCTTATCACCAGTGTCAATCTCATCGATAATGATTAGACCATTTTTTATATTCATAAGATCTGCGCGCGATAGTTTCCCATGATGAAAGATTTTGTTCTTAAAGCAGTTGGGTGCTTTATCAATCATGTCCTTCTCCCAGCCAGCATTACTCATACCTGTAAGAATTCTAACATTGTCAGGATTCACTACAAAGGCATCATCAATATGCGTAGTTAGAAGTTTCGCAATTTCAATCATTAAACCGTCTGCTCCAACCTTGGTCTTCTTTTGAATGCTAATGACACGGCGGTTATTTTTATAGAACTCATCTACAATTTTATTTGCATCTTCCATTTGATTTGGAAAGATGTAATCAGATGTTGCCTTATCGTCACCCTCAAGAAATAATCGACGATTTGATGCTTTAGCAGAATTATATGCTTGTAATACATCTTCACGTCTTGCAGAGATTAATTCGTTCATGATACTACCAATAAATATATGATGACAGCATTCATGTTTATAGCAGTCTAAGGATTCTAACATATATCTGGTAAATGCTTAGTCAAAAAGAGGAATTTTTGACTAAATATCCTGGTATCGGTTGGTCTGGTACCGGTGAGCCTCGGTCCTTTTCTAGTGGACCAGAGCGCCGCCCGTCTGGACCCGTCTCGTCATCGCCGCTCGTCGTAACTGGTCCCGTTTGGCTCGGCAGGTCTTCTTCCGTGTCGACTTCGACCCACATGCACTCTCAAATGCATTCAGCTCCGACTTTAGTGCGGGAAGAGAAGAGTGTGGTATTGGGCAGCGAAGGGATGAGCACACCGATGCTTCCAGGTCCCAGAGCCAGCAGCTTACAGGTCCGCGACCCCGTTTCAGTGGAGGTGGCCTCTGTAAGGCCGCAGTCCAAGCCGAGCGCCATGCCTCGCATGGGAGGATGGATGGGATCAGTGTCCAAAAATGGCTGAGAGCCGATATACGTTCTCTTGGTGTTAACATATTGTATTGATTGCGTTCGGCTAGAGTCGTTGGCTTGGGCCCATAAGGAGGCTCCATAGGTTTAGAATGAATGCCCTTGGTCGGAGTTGTATAGGCAATCGAGGCTAGAAAGTCCCAGCCCACCATTGGACTAGTATCACAGAGTGACTCTGTCATCTTCTTGTATTCATCGCGTACCGAGGGCCAGGAAGGATTAGGAGTCTTGAGAATACCTTGACTCCGCAGCTTTTCGTTCACCATATTATGAATAGTATAGAGCCAATGACTGAACGCATTGCGATCCTTTACTATCGCTAGACTAAGAGGAAGCTGAGTGTAATATTCTTGTAGAGAGGTTCGGCAGAACTTGCAGGGAAGTACGTAGGGCAGTAGCTGAAACCAGTCGTAGACCTTAGAGTCTCCTGGTGACGCAGCGATCAAATGAAGTAGTTTCCAACCGGATGGCCCCCAAAATCTGGTGTCCATCCCCTTAATTATTGTGCTTTAATTTATATCATAGAATGATATAAATTAAATTACAGACCTTAACATACCTGAAGGTTCGAACGCTTCGCGTTCGAACAAACTACATGCCAGAGATGGAAGATAGCATAGGACGGACCAGCCAAGGAGACTCCTCCTGATACTTGGCCTTGCACGTGACCTGCGGCTCAGGGCATCTCGGTGGCTCCACCGGTGCGCAAGGGGCACACGGCTTCGGCTCAGGGCAGTTTACAACAGGACATCTGGGCCTGGGGCAGGGAGGGCAATCACCAATCTTGCACGGCTTGTTGCACGTACTGATGCAAGGAGGGCAGGGAGGAACGGCCGACTTCAGAACGTAACGCGACATATCGGGAGGTACAGGGCATTCAGACTTTAGCATATACCGAGACATATCGGGCTGAGGTGGGCACGGAGGCACAGTAGCCTTCAGAACATACTTGGACCAATCTATCGCAGGACAACGTTTGTAATCATCATCAGAACCGCGGCAGCCACACGGATTTCTCTTGCATGCATTGCAGGTGTAATCATGAAACCCTTCACTAGAAAGCATCTTAGATACAAAAAGGCCCAGAGCTAGGACCACAAGTAATAAGGTCACATTGATTGCAACATTTTTCGGATGCATACTCTACATCTAGAAAAGAAACTTATCTTGTCATTTGCTGATACCTACGTCCCTCGAAGCCTTCGCCATAATAGAAGTTAGAGAGAGGAGTCGGGAAGAAGTAAACGTAGAGAGAAAAGGCGTATAGGAGGACGAGGATAAGAATCCACATAGTATAATTTGCAATTAATTCGGCTAATATATCTGTATTAATTCCCATACCTGTTAATTACGGGGAAAGTATTCGGAAGGAATACGGGGGCAATAGAATTGATCAGGAGTAACATTCGGAACGGTTTCTCTGATACGCTGACATACAGTATATATCACTGTTTCCGCAGCGGGTTCATGTGCGGGCATCACCTTAGGGCAACCCAGACTCTCCGCATCAAAGGGGAAGGCTTCACGGACCTGCTTGCATAAGGTAGCAGCCCTACTTACCATATTTTCAAGTGGTCTGCCATTACCCAGACCATGACTACCCTGAGTACCCTGTCTATAACTGGGGCCAAATCCAGAATATTCGTGTTCTGCGACAATGCTACGCGCATGCATTACCTCACTAAAACTGGCCTTTCCAGTCGATAAATAATTAGCTAACGCAACCAAGTACTGGGGAGGGTTCGGCATACTCTGAACCTGACGAATGATATCCAGAGGATTGGCTACAATGTTAGGCTCGTAGATACCATCAATACTGATCAGAGAGGGCAGAGGCTGGGTGGGCTGCATCATTGCCACTAGGAAGTCTCTGGCGGCTCTAACACGAATTGGTGGTAGACGTCCCTGGGCATCTACGGGCCGCAGCTCTGAATCAATCTCTTCGATTTGTTTCTGTCGGACTAGAATGAGTGGCTCCGCCTGTGGATACTCCTGGAGACCCCTGAGACCAGCTAACATTCGACCTCGGAATTCTCTGTACTGCTCGGGTGAGAGAAAGGCAGTAGGGCTGATATGCGGGGCAAAATCGCTCGAATCTGTAAACATGGGATAGACCTGCCAGCCCGCGTTTTCATTGCGGAGTCTGAGGATTTCTGCACTTACATCCTTAGATTTATCTACAATTAGGCCCGTACCCAACTGTTGTCTGATCGTAGATATACGGGCCTGGTAACCAACGCGCTGTTGACGCTGATGAGGCGATAAGGAAGCAGGATTCTCTAGTTCGCGCTGATTGGCTGCAGAGAGCCACGTGGTCAATTTACTGTCGAGCTCAGCCAGTTCATTCTTAGTTGCCATTGCCTCCTTAGGTGTAGCAGTAGGGCCGGGTATCCCAGGGGGTTTGGGCCCATGCATCGCTGGAATATAAATATTCGGTCGCGATATAGTTGCTCTATTCAGATCAGCTGGCACATTCGATACAAACCCTTCCACGCTTTGAACATATAGTAGTGCAGCAACGATAAATACCGCAATCGATGCTCCAATAAGTGTTGGCGAACTCATTTCCTCTATTTATAAGGTACAATTCCAGCAGGGGATCTCATCTTTCTTTATATAGTCGGGATTATATGCACAGTTATATCTATCTTCGGGGTGCCCCCTGGGCACCCACTCTTGACGAGTAGCATCTTCCCATCTTCCATCTACGGCCTGTGTTATCATGTGAGCCTTAGAACGAAACCCCTCACTAGACCATTCTTCAATATCAGTTATCATATTCTTGATTTCCACATCATAGATATTACGCTGCTGTTGCATGGTTAGATTTTTCGGAGCTTTTGATAGATTATCAATACGCAATGATTGTGGATCTCCCATAAGTAGTGTATAGAACTGATGCTGTGCAGGAGTAGCAGTAGCCCTATTTAATACATATGCAGGTAACCAGTTAGCACGCATACTTGTCCACTGTTTCTTGTTTGTTGCTGCCGCAGTTGCAGCAAATCCCTCTGTAAGTCCATAGAGTAGACCTAGAGATACCAGCACTAACAAAAAAAATGACAGGAGTAGCAGTCTCATTATATTATATATAGGAAATGTTACGTCAATGGATTAATGATGGCTCTGTAGAGGTAGGCCTAGATGAAGCCGGACGAGGAACTTTATGGGGCCGCCTGTACGTAGGGGCGGTCATTATGTCACCTGAAGATGAGGGATATTCTGATCATGGTGTAGCCCTGGGCCAGATCAAAGATAGTAAGAAACTAACGAAACGCACCAGGGCCATCCTAAAAGACTATATTCAGGAGAATGCGATTGAGACAGTAGTAACGTGGGCCGAGCCGGAGGAAATTGATTCTATCAATATTCTCCAAGCGGATATGGCTGCCATGCATAGAGCGTTGTGTTCATTCGTAACTCCGTTCCAACGAATTCTCGTGGACGGTAATTATTGGAATGACTGGACTAATCCTGAAACTCAGGAGGTTATTCCAGCCATTCCAATAGAAAAAGGCGATACAGTAAGTCTACCTATCGCCGCGGCATCTATCATTGCTAAGGAATCCCACGATCAATGGGTTCTTGATGTCTTAGCTCAAGACCCCACACTAAATGATCGATATGGATTCAGCTCTAACATGGGCTATGGTACAGCAAAACATATGGAAGGACTGAAGTTATATGGACCATCTGCTCTGCACAGAAAGTCCTTCGGACCATCTAAGACCTGGTTGGGGCATTAGATATTTGATAGATACGAACCAGGACGAAAGGTTAGAACCGTAGAGGATCCCATTTCGTGAGTAAAGGGACTTAATCTATCAGGAGGACTTATAGCATCGATCTAGAAGAAGCGGAAACCACCGCGCTGCTGGCGGCGGCTCTGGCGCTGCTGGTGCTGCTTCTGCTGCTGGCGGCGGCTCTTACGACGGCTCTGGCGCTGCTTCTTCTGGGTGCGACGGGAGGCCATGTTATACTTAAGACAATTAAATTTTTTCAGTAAAGTTGATTGAGCCCTGGCAGGGTTTGGGCTCTCTACATGAAGATTCTACTCTTTGATACCGAAACAAACGGACTTCCCAAAAATCGCTATGCTCCATACTCTTGTTCAGACGCATTTCCGGCAGTTCTCCAATTAAGTTGGGCCATGTATACCCTAGATCAAACAATTCTAACCAAGGTAGATAGCCGGGATATAAAACTCAGATTGGATCCAGGAATCCTATGGGATACCGGGGCCGCTCTCATCCATGGAATTACAGAAGAGACTGCCAGGCATAAGGGTGATGATCCTGTGAAGGTCTTTCTTGACTTCCGGAAGATCTTGCATTCAGTTGATTATATTGTCTGCCATAATCTGGCCTTTGATAAGCCAGTAGTTCGGGCCGCGGCGTACGCCATCAGTGCTAAGATGCCAGAACCTGATGCGGGCCTACTTCGGAACCTCTGGCCTCGGGCAAAGGAGCTCTGTACCATGGAGACCACACGGAATCTGGTGCGGATTCCCTCTGCACCTGAGGCCACACACAAGTTTAAGATTCCCAAGTTAAATGAGTTATACACATGGCTTTACGGACATGTGTATGACTTATCTGGGACTGGGCAGACTCTACATTCCGCTAAATCAGATACTCACTGTCTGGCGCGTTGCCTAACCGGACTTCTTCGTAAGCGTCATCTAGAAGTGAAGGGATCACTTATTGTTTGTACTGGATCGTCGGAATAACTTCAGCTCCTTCCGCTTCTCTCTCACACGCTTCCTGTGGGCCCGCTTTAACTCGGGCATCGTCGGCTGATGCCCCACACAGTCCAAGGGGAATACCGGTTCATCGCGTTTCGGAGCCATCTTAAGTTTCTCGTACTCCAGTTCTATTAATTCTTGAATAATACATGGTGTATTCACACCATAGTTCAGACCTGCAAAAAACATCGCATAGTACATATGGATTAAGAGATCCAGAGATCCAATATGCATAGAGTCGATCACAACATAGGCGTGACAGGCCATCGTTTCAAAGACTACTGCAACCAGCTTATTTTTGATCGTAAATTCGGTTCTGGCGGGTAGAAGTTCGCCCAAGGCCTCGTGTGGCTTGGATTCAAATCCCATAGTTTCTAAGGCATCATTAACCTTACGATTATCCGTTATAAGAATAACTGGCCCGGTTCTGCTCTTGAGACCTATATGACGTGTTGGTTCACTTAAGAAGATAGCTCCATATTCCTTCCCCACATCGATAATCTTTCTATGTTGGGTCTGCTTCCAGGATTCCACGGCCTTACCTATTGTAGAAAGGGGTGTACATCCCTTTGTATGTAACGGATGTTCCTTATTTAGAAGAAGCAGACGTTCATATACCTTTTCCCATCTGGATACATTTCCACTGGGCCTACTCAGCTCAACATAGATATTCATTCGAAGAAAGTCCGGACTCGCATAGCAAATTCCCTCGATTATGGAGGTGTCCTTTAGCGTAGACTCGTAGAGTGTAGGCGGCATATATGTGATATCAGCGGCTGATCTGTAATTTACAAAAACCTTGTAGGTTCCCTCATGAATGCCGAGCTTCGCCTCGACTTCCTGGAATCCTTCACGCTTAAATTCGGCAATAAGATTGGCCGTATCCTGAAGAGGATCAGGTGTCATGAAATCATAATCGGGTAAATTAAGCCTTGGATCATAAAAACGGGTTTCAGGGCTCAGATGAGCATTGATTGCGGCCCCGCCATAGACAATACGTTTCGTCCTTCTAAGATAGTTCTCCATAACTTCAACAATCTTGCGAGCCTCGACATCTTCCGCTGCAAATCGTTCCTGAAAATTGGCTGCTTCTGCGGCAGCTGTCTTGACTAGAGCTACTAGCTCAGGTATAGACAGTTCAGTCATCCCTTATTCTATGCTTGCAAATTAACCGTTGAAAACGAAACTATATGTCTTATAGATAGTTTTCCACTCTTCTAAAGTCTTATCATCCTTATCAGATGAAAAAATATTTACACCTGCAAACTGTACACCGGCCTTCATCACATTCGCAAACGAATTCTTTAAGACACCATATTGCTCCGTGTTATTCACGATGGTTTCACCTACAGATGGCTGTACAGTGACAAGAGTAACTTTTGGCAAGGGGACTTTCAGAGTACTTCCCTCACAGTTAGTATACGCTACATTTGTTACAGAGCCTATATCCATGGGCCGGAATACAGTGCCCTTCTCTGCTGTAGTCAGTAAGTTCGTAACTTCTTTCATCGTTGTGCCCAAGAACATCATATTAAAGGTGGTCCTATCTGCTCCCTCAGGAATATCAGGATTTACAACAACAAAGACTCTCTCTTTCATTTTGTCCACTGTAATAGAACATAGGTTAGAACTTAGATTATCGGCTGTTATCGTTGTAGGAAATTTCTTACCACCAAGAGTCGTATTCAGGATACCACCCAAAGTATTCAAATATGTTTGAGTAAGGAGACCATGTAGATTCAGAATGATATAGAAGGGATCCTCGGACTGTATACCAGAGAAGGCATCAGAGATTACCTCCGTCATAATTTCTCCTACAGCGCCAACATTCCGTGTTAGCTTGGTCCAGTTACTGTAGCGACTTACGCCGCCCTTTAGTCCGAAACTATTTTTCCAGAAGGCATAGACTCCGCGTCCGTATCCGTCATTGTCGATCATAGCTCCTACAATCGGATTTGCAAGATTCGATGGATCTGGCCAAATATCAAAAATAATGGCCCGTGCACCAGCATCAATCTGAAGCCGAACAGCATCCTTGCTTACAGTTCCATGATAAGGAGTCAGATATCCCGTGATCCATGGACTCTTTGTCTCCATCATAATACCGCCATAATTGGCAGTTGCCACTTGAAGCTGAGTAATGTTAATCTTTGTCGGATCCTGTTTGATTGATGCAAGATAGGTCAGAAGGCTCTTACGAAATCCCTTACTCGCATTATATTTATTATACCACTCTGGTTGCACAGGAAGTGTAATCATTGTATTCAGCCAAACAGCAGAAATCACAATGATTATAGTGGCAAAAAGTGTAATAAGAAATGTAGATATTCCGAACAAATTGGTCGGATCGTATGTCGATGTTATCCTGTAGAAGTTACTCATCCCTACTCTAGAGAAACTTTGTTCTGAATGCGGACACAGTTAGAATTGGAATGCCGAGGGAGGCTGCCTTTGTGGCCTTTCCAGATGTTGGCTCGGCCTCCCCGTCAGGATAGATGAGGGCCAGGGTTTTCTTTGTAACAGAGGCACCGACATCGAAGCCCTTCGCCAAGAGAGTGGCGATCAACTCGGCATCTCGTTCACCAGTCATGACTACTGACCCTGCAGTCCCCACTGCTGCTGCTACCTTGACAGGAACTGCAGGGAAATTATCGTGGCGCCATTTTGTGTAGTCAGGGAGTGCAGTGATGATCTGTTGAATTGTGTCGGGGCTTATACCTGGGATTGGGCCGAAGGAAGCCCATTCCGAGATCGGCCCGCGTTCTAACATGGCGGCCAGCTTGGTCCGGCCAACGGTGCGAGGCATGGTGGAAGAGGCAACCATGAGATCCAGCTCTGTCCAGCTCGGCTGGCCGGCACGGAGCCCCTCAAAGAGTTTTGAGGCCATGGTCGCCTTGACCCCTGGGACCTTGAGAAAGTCCTCCGGTTTTGCATCATAGAGAGCACGTAGTGTTGTGAATCCGCTCTCGAACAGCTTGGTAACCATACCGGCTCCAACATGCTCCACTCTGAGTTCGGCGAGAGCGTGGACGATCTTACTCTGATCCAGCTCGCCTCCATTGGCGCCGACAGGCGTAATGTGCACGACACCTGCAGGTGGTGGGCCACCCTCTGTGGCAGCCGAAACCCACTGATAGCGGGGAGGCATGGAGGGGGCCACCGAGGATAGAACTGCTGCAACCTTGGGAATGGTCGAGCCGGCGCGGGTAATCTCAATGATGGCTCCTGGGCCAATCCCATTATCATAGATCCAGCGTGCATGGATGCCCGTAACTGCAGTATTCGTGGCTCCACCTACGACCACTGGATCATATAAGATGCGGGGTATGAGGTATCCCGTGTGGCTAACATTCCACTCTACCTCACGTACCGTGGTCTGCTTCTTCTCGAGCTCGCCGCGTGTCTTCCAGGCGATACGATCGATAGGATTCGTGAGACCGTTGTGTGCCTTGGCTCTCGCGACCTCTGGGGCCACCACTATTCCGTCGAGCTGGTACTGGCTCGCCTTGACTGCGGCATCAAAGATGGCAGACAGATGGGCCTCGGTCATCTCGGCTGCCTTTACAAGGGTAGCACGGGCTGTCTCAAAACCGGCCGCTTTCAGTGCAGTGTTAGACTGCTTGGGTGACAACGTTGCTGGCTCCACTAGCTCGTAGGCGACGAAGT
>Ga0114962_10001111_pt1 | contig 23439 bp, 16 predicted proteins | sample C_130820_MF_Meta_FD_87017 | JGI IMG/M metagenome (GOLD analysis project Ga0114962, IMG submission 87017) | Freshwater microbial communities from Lake Croche, Canada to study carbon cycling - C_130820_MF_MetaG | ecosystem: Environmental > Aquatic > Freshwater > Lake | place: Lake Croche, Canada... | reverse complement strand
GAAAATAGGTGAGGTTCAATCTACAAATTCTGGAACTATCGGTTATATGAAATTCAGCCCTGATGGAAAAAAACTAGGAGTCACAAATAGTAATGTGAAAGCTATTGAACTTTTTGACTTTGATGCCTCTACAGGTAAAATTTCCAACCCTCTTAAATTATCTAACAGCACTTATTTTAGCGGACCATATGGACTAGAATTTTCTCCTGACGGCACTAAATTATATGCGTCAACATTTAATTACCCAAGGAGTTTATGTCAAATGGATATAACTTCCAATAATGCTTCAACTATAATTAACAGTTTACAATTAATCTATTCTTCTCCACATAAAATTTGGGGATTACAAGTTGCAATAGATGGTAAAATTTATGCAAGTATGCAGTCCGATTCATTGGGAGTAATAAACAATCCTAATATTGCTGGATCAAGTTGCAACTTCACGCCAAATGGAATTTATTTAAAGGGTAAGTCTGCCTTTCTTGGCCTCCCTAATTTTATTCAATCATACTTTTTTACTGATTCTCTTCAAATCAAAGGATTCTGTTATACTGATTCCACTAATTTCAACTTAACGGACACATCACATACAGATTCAATTTACATTGACTTTGGGGACAAATCATCGCATAAACAATTAAAAAATCTGATTAATTTTAAACACAAATACCTTGTCAGTAATAATTATAAGGTTGTATGTTATATATTTCACGATCATACTATAGATACAATTATTAAAAGAATTCATATTGCTGCTCAAATTATGACGGCTTTAAAGGATACAATTATTTGTACTAAAAAATCAGTAGACTTAAACACGTTTTTAAGTCGAAATAAATTCTCTTTTTTGTGGCAGGATGGCTCAAAAGATTCTTTTTTTACAGCTTTAAAGCAAGGAAAATATTGGGTCAATATTACCGATTCCTCCGGATGTTCTTTAAGGGATACAATTTTAGTAAAATCTAAAACTATCCCAAAAATTAATTTAGGCAACGATTCTAGTTATTGCAACCAAATTGATTGGTTACTTAAATTGAATTCAAAACAATGGAAATTTCTTTGGTCCGATGGTTCTAAGGATACTTTTTATCATTTTACTCAAGCAGGTCAGTATTGGTTAAATGTCAGTAATCAATGCGGAAATATGACAGACACCCTTTTAGTTACAAAATGGCCATCCCCAATAGTAAACCTAGGCAAGGATACCTTTCTTTGCCCAAAACAAACCTTAGTATTAAATATAAGCAATCCAAATTGTAAATATGTATGGAATGATGGTTTTAAAGATTCCTTCTATTACATATCTAAATCTGGTAAATATTGGGTTACTGCAACAAACAAATTTGGTTGTCAAGCCAATGACACCATAAATATTGACTCAAAACAAATCATTTTATCAAATAAATTAAAGGATACATTTTATTGCAACACTAAATCAATAGATGTTGATGTAACAAATAAAGGAGCTACCTATTTATGGAATGATGGTTCAACCTCACCTAAACGGACATTGGATGTGGCTGGTAAATACATTATTCAAATTAAAAATGAATGCAATACATCAAAGGATAGCTTTTTATTAAGTGAATACTTCCCTCCTTTTAAACGTAACCACAAAACACAATCCATTTGTAATGGAGATTCTACTACTTTGGTTGCAATAGGGGATAGTTGTAACTTTAAGTGGTCAAATGGAACCTTAGGTCCAAATTTAACAGTCAAAAATTCAGGGAAATATTTCCTAACTAAATCCAATGCTTGCGGAATTGTTAAAGAAGAATATTTAGTCACCAAAAGTCAAAAACCTTATATCAAATTAGGAGGCGATACCACCATTTGCTTAGGTTCAAGTATTAGTTTAGGAGGTAAATCTATGATAGATTATGTTTATTTTTGGCAGGACAGTTCAACTAAAAGTAATTTATCGGTCAATCAGGAAGGTCTTTATTATGTCAATGTTACCAATAACTGCGGAAGTGCTTCCGATTCCATTTTTATTAAAACAATCGACTGCAATTGTAATATATATATCCCTAACGCCTTCACGCCTAATAGAGATGGATTAAATGATTACTTCTTACCTTCTGCGTGTACACCTATTGATTACAACTTAAAAATTTATACGCGATGGGGAGAGTTAATTTTCGAATCCCATGATATTTCCAAAGGATGGAACGGATATTACTCCAACCACCTTTGTGAAGAAGGAGTCTACATTTATCTTATCCAACTTTCAAGTCAAGCGGAATCCAATAAAGTTTATAAAGGATTTGTAAATTTATTGTACTAAAAAGGAAACTACTACTTCTTATCCTGCTCCTTGAATACTTTTGCTAATATGTCGGTTACCCTTGCAGTTGGGTCTTTACGGATTAATTTTTCCTCATTTTCTACCATTTTGAATAATCCCGTCAAGGCTTTATCTGTGACATAATCATTCAAATCAGTATTAACTGGCTTCATAAAAGGAAGATTATTATAAACATTAGTTATGGCATTCCAAGCGGAACTTGCGCCTACCTTATCCATTGAGGAAGTAATTTTCGGCTTATATAATGTTTTAAGGGAAACATAGGTTTTAGTCCTTAAATAACTTGTCGCTGCAACGCTATCTCCCAATAGGATATTTTTTCCATCTGTAATAGTCATAGATGTTACGGCATCTACAAAAATAGGTTTTGCCTCTTTAGCCGCATCTTCAGCCGCTCTATTCATTGTTAACACAACATTATCTACATAACCTTGTCCTCCAGGAATAGCAGATACTACATCAATAATATTTTGTGCATCAGAGGGGAAAAGAATTTTAATCGCCAAATTTTTATAATACCCATCCAACCGATTTGTTTTGTGAACAGAACTATCTGTCCCAACATTCAAAGCGGATTTTAATCCTGAAACAATATCAGCATCACTTAATCCTGTGCTTTGTAAGGCTTGATCTAATTCAGCCTTAGTACAGCTACTAATTCCAAAAGGAGTGGCTAACAACATAACCAATCCACCCAATAAAAATACCTTTTTCATTTCTATAGTACTACAATATTGAATAGACGATTGTAAATGGAATTTAGTTGGTAACGTTTTGTTTTGTCTTTTTAAATTTACATGAAAACAGCCTTATTAATCATTGGAGATGAAATCCTAAACGGAAACACTTTGGACACCAACTCCAATTTTGCAGCCAAAAAACTCAATGAAAACGGTTTCAATATAACCACCAAAATCACCATAGGGGATTCTAAAGAGCAGATATTAGATACTATTGCTGACCTTTTCAATAAAGTCGATTTCATTATCACCACTGGAGGATTAGGACCCACAAAAGACGATATTACCAAAACTACTTTAGCGGAATATTTTAATTGTGAATTGGTTTCTAACCCAGAAATCCTTTCTTATTTGGAAGAGCGCTTTGCAAAAATGGGACGTACCCTAAATGATTTAAACAAAACACAAGCCTTAATTCCAACTAAAGCGGAAGGAATCATAAACCCTGTCGGTACTGCTCCTGTTATGTGGTTCAACCATAATGGAAAAGCCTTGGTTACCCTTCCTGGCGTCCCAAAGGAAATGCAATATCTTATAGAAAACATTGTAATTCCAAAGGCCATTGAAACATTTAAAGTGGATGAAATTATTCATTCCAATTTATATACCGTCGGAATTCCAGAAAGCTCCTTAGCGGAAATTCTTGCACCTGTTGATGAGGAAATCCTCAATCAAACCTCTAGCAACTACTATAAACTAGCTTACCTCCCTGACTTTGGAATCGTTAAATTAAGACTTTCAGGAATAGGAAAAAACAAGGAGGAGATCCAAAACCAACTCTTGATTTGGAAGGATAAAATCAAAACTTTAGCTGGGCAGTATATCTTTTCAGAAGAGGACAAAACAAACCTTTCCCAAATCATAGGAAACCAATTAATCGCTTTAAACAAAACAGTTTCCACCGCCGAAAGCTGTACAGGCGGATATTTAGCTCATTTATTCACTCAAAATACAGGATCCAGTCAATATTATTACGGTTCTGTCATATCATACGACAATTCTGTTAAAGAACATATATTAAATGTACCTACTCAGATTTTGGATGAACATGGAGCAGTCAGTAAGGAAGTTGCTGAATTAATGGTCAAAGGAGCATTATCCAAATTAAACACCGATTATGCCATCGCCACAACTGGAATCGCTGGCCCTGATGGAGGTTCAGAAGTAAAGCCAGTAGGTACGATTTGGATTGCAGTAGGGGATAAAAACCAAATTATTTCTAAATCATTTAGATTCAATTTTACCAGGACTCAAAATATTCACATTTTCGCAATTACTGCATTGGATATGCTCCGCAAATTCATCGCTCAGTAACATATCCTAATTAAGTAAGTTTTATCTTAATTTTGATAATATGAAATTTACTTACCTAAGTATCCTTGTCATTGGAGGACTTTTTATCTTTAGTTGCAAATCAAATTCAAAGAATAAATCAAATAGGAATTCCAAATCAAGTGATGATTCTACGACTCTTTCCCAGATTTCAGCATCCATTTTTGATAATTATTTGCATGATCATCCTCAAAGGGCAGCCACGTTAGGTAAAAAGTATAGCTATAGTCATTGGGACAATATTTCTGATTCATTCCTTGAGGCTGAGTATAATATTTCTTTGGCTCAAAAAAAGGATATAGCACGTTATGTGGATTCCTCCAAATTGAGTTTCAATCAAAAAATAACGTATAAAATGTTAATGCGTTCATTGGATGAAAACATAGAAATGTATCCTTGGAGGCATTACAACTATCCAGTCAACCAAGAGGACGGACTTCATACAGAAGTACCTACCTTTTTGATGAATGTCCACAATATTGATAATTTGAATGACGCAAAATGCTACATCCAAAGAATAGAGGAAGTAAGCCCACTCTTTAAACAATTGATTCAAAACATCAACCAGCGTACAAAAGAAGGAATTTTACCTCCTGATTTTGTTTTCCCTAAAGCGATTGGGAGTTGCAATAACCTAATCACAGGTTTTCCATTAGATAATTCTAAAACCAATCACGTTTTATGGGATGATTTTAATGCTAAAATAGAGAAAGTAAAATCCATAACTCCAGAAGAAAAAACAAAACTCAAAGAAGACTTAAAACTAGCCCTCAAAAACAACTTCCTACCCGCTTATAATCAATTAATCGCCTGTTTACAGGAAACTCAAAAACAATCCAAACACCAAGTTGGCGTTGTCAGGTTTGATAAAGGAAAAGAATATTATGCTGCCTGTCTTAAACATTTTACGACCACTGATTTATCAGCAGATAGCATCTACAATTTAGGCGTATCAGAGGTTTCAAGAATTCAAACGGAAATGCATGCCATTATGGCAAAAGTGCATTTCAAAAATGATAATCTAAAAGACTTTTTAAAATTCATTACCACCGACAAGCAATTCTTTTATCCAAACACCAAGGAAGGAGGACAGCAATACCTTGCTCAAGCGGATGGATACATTAAAAACATGACCGCTCAATTGGATAAGCTTTTCATCACCAAACCAAAAGCAAAATTGATTGTCAAAGCAGTGGAATCTTTCCGTGAAAAATCTACCGGAGGAGCATTTTATGAAGAACCTGCTCCAGACGGTTCACGTCCAGGACGATTTTATGCAAACCTATCCGATATGTCCATTATGCCCATTTATCAATTGGAAGCCTTAGCCTATCATGAAGGAATCCCCGGTCATCACATGCAAATCGCTATTGCCCAAGAATTAAAAGGAATTCCTGATTTTAGAAAATACACCGGAATCACCGCCTATGATGAAGGGTGGGGGCTATATTCCGAAAAACTAGGAAAAGAAATCGGATTCTACACCGACCCTTACCAAGACTTTGGACGCCTTTCCATGGAACTCCTCCGTGCTGCCAGATTAGTCGTTGACCCAGGAATCCACGCCAAAAACTGGTCAAGAGAACAAGCCATCAAATATTTTGAGGACAATACCGCAGAACCTCCTGGAGAATGCATCAAAGCAATTGAACGCTATTGTGTTTGGCCAGGTCAAGCAACAGGATATAAAATCGGAATGATCACCATCCAAAACCTCAGAGCAAAGGCGGAAAAAGAACTTGGTTCTAAATTCAGCCTCCGTGAATTCCACGACGTTGTCCTCACCTCTGCCGCTGTCCCAATGTCCATTTTAACCGACAATGTGAATTATTATATATCACAGAAGAAGAGATAGGAAAGGGTTGTTTTCATTTATTAAATATTGTCTTTCGTAGGGACAGACCTGTGTGTCTGCATAGAAAAATCAAATTATTTATCGTATAGTCTAGCCTTGTGTTACTGAAGTCATGACCCCGCGTAATATTAGAGGTAACCCTTTTAATTCTTGATGATTTAGATGGAAGGCCTACCAAGGATAGTTAGGTAATTTCTTAAAACCTTTTTTCTTCCAAGTTGTGATAAATCGTATAGTTAGGTTATTAGCTGCGACGAAATGAACAATAGAGTGGCGAAAAAATACTAATTATTAACCACTTACAAATTATTTTCAACTTTTTTTCTTCAAAGTTGTGATAATTAGTCGAATTAAGACAATAGTAGGTTATCAGTATACCGAACTCATTTATTCAAATTCAAATTCAAATTCAAATTGTTTTGGTTAGTTTACATTTAGGTTACGAAAAGGTTACGGTTAGGTTACGCTTAACTTATTAGCAGTCAATACTTTATAGCATCGTAACCCGTAACCTGATAAATTTTTTTTATTTTCATAACTCGTTGTTAATCAATGAAACTTATTGAAGGGTTAAAATTCCAAAAACTTTGTGCGGAGATTGGAAAAAGGAATCAATAAGAAAAGTTAAAAACAGTGTACGGTTTGTGGACGCTTTGTAGACGGATAACACAATAACAATCAGTAAGTTAAGCCATCGTCTACCGTCTACAAAGAAAAAAATATTTTTTCATAACTAGTTCATTATCAGCGAAACCAAAAATCTATTTGGAGTGAACCATTGATAGCAACTAAACGATAAACCCTTCTACTTCTTTTTACTAGCCACAACAGGCTTATCCGCCAACATCGTCAACAACAAGGCCAATTTGGATTTCAATTGATTTCTATTGACAATAAAATCAACAAATCCTTTTTCTTGTAGAAATTCTGATAATTGGAAGCCTTTAGGTAAGTCTTTACCTATTGTTTCTTTGATAACTCTTGGGCCGGCAAAACCGATTAATGCGCCTGGTTCTGCAACATTAAAATCACCTAACATAGCAAAGGATGCGGTTACACCTCCTGTGGTAGGGTCAGTTAATATGGATATAAACGGAACTCCTGCTCGGTCTAACAAAGCAAGTTTTGCGGATGTTTTGGCCATCTGCATCAAACTGAAGGCTGCTTCCATCATCCTTGCACCTCCAGATTTGGAAATGATAAATAAAGGAAATCTATGCTCACGGGCGTAATCAATCGCCCTACTGATTTTTTCTCCAACAACGGAGCCCATACTTCCTCCAATAAAACTGAAGTCCATACATGCCACTACAATATCAATTCCGTCCATTTTGCCCGTTGCACATCTGATGGCATCCGTTAATTTAGACGTTTTTTGAGCTTCTATAAGTCGGTCTTTATATGGTTTTTTGTCCGTAAAGGTTAAAGGGTCTCCTGCCTTAAGGTCAGCATCTAATTCAGTGAAGATGTTTTGGTCGAACAAAATTTTAAAGTATTGCTCTGATCCTATTCTAAAATGGTATCCGCAGGATGTACATACAAACCTGTTTTCAGTAAGTTCTTTGGTGGTTTGGGCATTTTTACAAGACGGACACTGGGTCCAAATTCCTTCTGGGATTTCCTTTTTTTCTTGTGTGGAAGTTAGGATTCCTTCCTTATTTCTTTTAAACCAAGCTGGCATAATATGTTATCCTCTGTTTAAGGAGGTATATTTCTTTAGATTTTAAGTACAAATATACGATTTTTAGAATCTGTCAAACTAAGCGTTAGGATAATCTTATCATTTTCTAAGACTATCTTACAGTCTTAAAATCTTTAATTATGTCCTTCATCTGATTAATAAAGCATTTTCAAGATAAAAAATCAAATAAAATGATATCTGTCTTACAATAAGTTAATGACTTTTTAAAATTTATTTGTTGAACCTTTAAACCTTTTGGTTTTATGGTCGTCTATTGGTTATAAGTACAAATTTAAATATTTATAATTATGAAAAAATTAACCTTTAAATTAAGTATCCTGTTTTTAGCCGCAACATTAATGTTGGGTGGATGTAAAAAGAAAACTGATTCTACAACTGACCTATTGGATTCTGATAGCAATGCAGTTGCAAGCGACCATTCAGAAGCTGACCAAACTACAAATGACGGATTTGACATGACCAATGACGCATTAGCTATGAAAGGTGGATTAAACAAAGACATGGCGGATCAAATCGTTATCTTAAACGGTTGCGCTCAAGTAACTTATGATTCTAAAGATGACTCTACTACCAACAGATGGCCTAAACACTTAACTATCCGTTTCAAATCAACTTCTGATTCTATGGGATGTTTAGGTAAAGACGGTAGATACAGAAAAGGAGCAATCCATATCACTTTAACTGACAAATTCCGTAACGCTGGTTCAGTTTGTACCATCACTTATGATAACTTTTATGTGAATAACAATAAAATTGAAGGTACAAAAATCATCACCAATCAAGGTTTAAATGCAAGTGGTAACTTGGTTTGGAAAATAGAAGTGAATAAATCTAAACTAAGAGATGCTGACGGAAAAACAGTTACTTGGCAGTCTACTAGATATAATGAGGAAGTTAAAATCCCTGGTACTAACACAACTGATTACTGGTTAATCACTGGTGAGTCTAGCGGAACTACCAAAAACGGAAAAGATTATACTGTAAAAATCACAAAAGCCCTAAAAGTAAAAAGAGGATGTGCTTGGATTACTCAAGGAACTTTAGAAATCACTCCTGCTAACGGAAATACAAGAACCATCGACTTCGGTGACGGAAACTGTGACAGATTAGCAACAATCACAGTATTAGGCAAAACCTATACTTTTGAAATGAAGAAATAAAAATTTTAATCCCAAAACCATTTATTGTAAGAAGGCTGATTCCACCCAAGGAGTCAGCCTTCTTTGTTAAAATGGGTGTGAATTATATTAGGCTTAATCTGAAAAATTTGGCTTAATCTACTAATTTTGTCTGCTATAAGGATTTAAGCAAATTTCCTTCACTTATTAAATGTCAAAAATAGAAGCTCAGAATTTAGAATTCAATAAAAACGAGGACGAGAACAAACTACTTTTATCTGAGGTTAAAGCCGCATTGCGTAAAATCCATGAAGGAGGAGGCGAAAAAGCTGCTGCAAAGCAAAAGGAGAAAGGGAAGCTACTTGCTAGAGAAAGAATTGAATATCTTTTAGATGATAAAAGTCCTTTTGTAGAAATCGGGGCCTTTGCCGCCTATCAAATGTATGAAGCAGAAGGTGGATGCCCTTCCGCAGGGGTTGTTTGTGGAATAGGAAGGGTTTCAGGCAGATTATGTATGATTGTTGCCAATGACGCGACTGTTAAAGCAGGCGCTTGGTTTCCTATGTCGGGCAAAAAGAATCTAAGGGCACAAGAGATTGCAATGGAAAATAGACTCCCAATCATCTATTTAGTAGATAGTGCAGGTGTTTACTTACCAATGCAGGATGAAATTTTCCCAGATAAGGAGCATTTTGGAAGGATTTTCCGCAACAACGCAGTAATGTCCTCTGAAGGAATTATTCAAATATCAGCGATTATGGGCTCTTGCGTTGCAGGAGGTGCTTATTTGCCAATTATGTCAGATGAGGCACTTATTGTGGAAGGCACAGGAAGTATCTTCCTTGCAGGTCCATATTTAGTTAAAGCAGCGATAGGGGAGGAGGTTGATCAAGAAACATTAGGAGGAGCAACCACTCAATCAGAAATATCCGGAGTAACAGATAACAAGTATCCTGACGATAAATCTTGTTTGGACGCAATCAAGAAAACAATGTCTAAAATAGGACATTTTGATAAAGCAGGATTTGATAGGGTTCCGTCTAAAGAGCCACTTAAAAATCCAAAGGAAATCTATGGACTTTTCCCTTCTAACAAGGCTAAAACTTATGATACCATGGAAATCATAGAGCGTTTGGTAGATAATTCAGAGTTTGAACCTTATAAAGATGGATATGGAAAAACCATCATTTGTGGAACTGCAAGAATTGATGGATGGGCAGTTGGGATTGTAGCAAATAATAGACAGGTTGTCAAATCCAAAAAAGGAGAAATGCAATTTGGAGGGGTCATTTATTCTGACTCAGCAGATAAGGCCGCAAGGTTCATTATGAACTGTAATCAAAAGAAGATTCCTTTGGTATTCTTACAAGATGTAACAGGATTTATGGTCGGTTCACGTTCAGAACATGGAGGAATCATTAAGGACGGAGCAAAAATGGTCAATGCAGTAGCAAATTCTGTTGTCCCTAAATTTACTATCATTATGGGGAATAGTTATGGAGCAGGGAATTACGCAATGTGCGGAAAGGCTTATGATCCAAGATTAATCGTCAGTTGGCCAGGAAGTAAACTAGCAGTTATGGGAGGGGAGCAAGCCGCCAAAACAATGACTCAAATTCAAGTATCGGCTTTAAAGTCTAAAGGGAAAGAAATTACTCCAGAAGCGGAAGCAGAGATATTAAAATCAATCATGGACAAATATGAGCATCAAACTACTGCCTATTATGCAGCATCCAAACTTTGGACAGATGCCATTATTGATCCATTAGAAACCAGAACAGTCATTTCTGTTGGGATTGAAGCTGCTAATCACGCTCCCATTACCAAAAGATTTAACGTAGGAGTTATTCAAACCTAGAAGTAACTTAAAACCATATAAATCAAAAGCCCCCTGATGTAATCATCAGAGGGCTTTTTTATAAACTTGATATAAATCTTAGTATCTGTAAGCGTCAGATTTGTAAGGACCAGCAACAGTTACGTTGATGTACTTAGCTTGATCGTCAGATAAAGTATCTAATTCTACGCCTAATTTAGCTAAGTGAAGTCTTGCAACTTTCTCATCTAAATGTTTAGGAAGTACATAAACTTGGTTTTCATACTTGTCATGGGATTGCCATAATTCAATTTGAGCAATCGTTTGATTGGTAAATGAAGTACTCATTACAAAAGAAGGATGTCCAGTTGCACAACCTAAGTTAACCAATCTTCCTTCAGCTAAAACGATTACTTCTTTCCCATCAATTGTGTATTTATCTACTTGAGGTTTAATGGTATCTTTGGTATGACCATAGTTGGTATTTAACCAAGCCATATCAATTTCATTATCAAAATGCCCGATATTACAAACAATCGCTTTATCCTTCATTGATTTGAAGTGATTAGCAGTAACAATGTTTTTGTTTCCAGTTGCAGTAACCACAATGTCTGCGATTTTTACTGCTTCATTCATTGTTCTAACTTCAAAACCTTCCATTACAGCTTGTAAAGCGCAAATTGGGTCGATTTCAGTTACAATTACTCTAGCACCAGATGATTTTAATGATTGAGCAGAACCTTTTCCTACATCACCAAATCCTGCAACAACTGCAATTTTACCTGCAATCATAATATCAGTAGCTCTACGGATAGCATCTACGCAAGATTCTCTACAACCATATTTGTTATCAAATTTGGATTTAGTAACTGAATCATTTACGTTGATAGCTGGGAATGGAAGCGTTCCATTTTTCATTCTTTCGTAAAGTCTTAATACACCTGTAGTGGTTTCTTCACTTACTCCTTTGATGTTAGGGATCAATTCAGGATATTTGTCCAAAACTACGTTTGTTAAGTCTCCACCATCGTCCAAGATCATGTTTAAAGGAAGGTTTTCAGGGCCAAAGAAAATGGTTTGTTCAATACACCACTCATATTCTTCTTCGGTCATACCTTTCCAAGCATAAACTGGAGTTCCTGCCGCAGCAACAGCAGCAGCAGCTTGGTCTTGAGTTGAGAAAATGTTGCAGGATGACCATTGTACATCTGCACCTAATTCTTTTAAAGTTTCGATTAAAACTGCCGTTTGGATGGTCATGTGTAAACATCCTGCAATTCTTGCTCCTGCTAATGGTTTGGATGCACCAAACTCTTCACGGAGTGCCATTAAGCCTGGCATTTCCGCCTCAGCTAACTTGATTTCTTTTCTACCCCAGTCTGCAAGACTAAAGTCTTTCACCTGATAGGCCGGTTTTGTCCCGTTCTTAATTTCGATCATGATATTATACTAATATAAGTTAAATTGACAAGTATAGTTGGATTGAAGTGCAAAATTACTTAAACTTTGCATTATTATTTTGTAACTGAATTTACTTTAGTTTTGTTCAGTAATTCAAAATAAAAGTTAAATCAAAAAAATTATGCCATACCCAGAAGAATTAGTATCCCCAATGAGGTCAGATTTGACCGTCGCAGGATTTGAAGAATTAAAATCGGCTCAGGATGTAATAAATGCAATGTCAGCAAGTGAAAAAGGAACAACTTTAATGGTTGTCAATTCCGTTTGTGGTTGCGCGGCAGGTAATGCACGTCCTGGAGTTAAAATGTCCCTTTTAGAATCTGAAGTTAAACCAGATCATTTATATACTGTATTTGCAGGCCAAGATTTGGACGCTGTTGCAGAGGCAAGAAAACATTTCTTCCCTTATCCACCTTCGTCTCCAGCAATTGCCTTGTTCAAAGACGGAAAATTGGTTCAATTCATAGAAAGACATCACATAGAAGGACGTCCAGCGCAAATGATTGCTGCTCACTTAAAAGGGGCCTATCAAGAATTTTGTAATTAATCTCCAGGTTAGTTAACAATTCCGTAATACAAAGGCTTGCAGATGCAAGCCTTTTTTGTGCTTACATTTTGTTAGTTTTGCACTTTGTACACTCAAAAAATGAAAAGAACCTTATTAGCACTATTATTTATAGTGTCTACAATTACTGTTAATGCCCAATCATTAAACCTCACATGGGGACCTGAAATTTCTAATACAGACTTAATATCTAAATACGGTCTAAATTTAGGCTTCATAAAAACAACTTCCGCTGATGGTACCTATTGGTTGAAAGCCAATGTAACTAAGGGAGGTTTATTTAATATGAAACAAGTCATCAAATTGGCTAAATTTAGTCCTGATGACAATCTTATATCCAATACTGAACCTATAATTAACACAGATGATGAAAAACAGAAGATTAAACTAAAGGAGGAAAGAACTTTTACTTTAGGAGGGAGACTAGTAATCGGATATTCCTATTATAATTCTGACCAAGATATTAATTATGGATTTATTAATTATTTGGATGATAAAACTTACACCCAAGGAAAACCTAATATAGTGGATCAAATTCCTGCAACCAAAAGAAGAAATAAAGGTGATTTCAACTTTGTATCTTCAAGAGATGAGAACTTGGTTGCATTGTTTAGAAACAATCCATATGATAAAAATGCCAATGAATCCTTTACAATCACTTTAATAGACAAAAACTTAAATAAAGTTTGGCAACGTGACGAAACGATAAATGCATCTGACAAATTCTTAACTTTAGGTGGAACACTTTGTGGCAATGATGGTACTGTTTATGTCCTTATGAAGTATCATGAATCGAATGGAAAATTATTTAAAAAGGATGATGCTCCAACTAGGTGGTTTGTGTATGCATATGGAGACCCAATAAAAAATCCCAAACCAAATATTTTTGAAATTGAACTCCCAAATAGAACTATCAATGAAATTGACATTGTAAATAATAAGAATAACGATATCGTTTGTGTTGGGACTTATGGTAATAAAGAAGAAAAGAAGCCATTAATCGGAGCATATGCAATTACAATTGATGCCAATACTAAAAAGGTTAAAAAAACAGCAATAAAACCTTTTACCGAATCATTTCTAATATCTATTTCAGGTGGGAAAAAGAAGGTAAGGAAAGGAGGTCTAAGTAATTTCTTAACTTTAGGTGTTTTGGAAAAGGAAGATGGCTCAATAAATTTTGTAATGGAACAACAATATTTGGTTATAGTAACAACTAGAAATCAAAATGGGGGCTCCACAACAACTTATTATTACTACAGAAACGGAATAATTGTTTTTGATGTAGATAAGAATGGTATTATTAACTATGTTTCTGAAATTCAGAAAAAACAAGTACAAACCAATAGATTTGAAGACATTGGAGCAGGAGTAATGACCTTTGGTGATAAAACTTACCTACTTTATTTGGATAACAAGAAAAATGTGGATCAGAATGCACTGAGAGAAATTGCTTATAAGCCAGGATTAAATCAAAAAGCAGTTATGATGTTGGCTACCGTTGATTCCAAAGGTAATGTTTCAAAACAGGTTATAGGGGATATTAAATCAAATGGAGGTTTTTACATTAAGCCTGCTATTTCTCAACAAATCAATCCCACTACTGTAAAAGTATTTGCAAGAAAAGGTAAAATAATTAAAATCGGTACGATCAAAATGGGTTCATAGCTTGACCTATTCTTAAAGTATTAGAAAACAGCCTGAGTCATCAGGCTGTTTTTGTTTAAAAGTCAACCTTATTTTTTACCATAAAGAAGTTTTAAATCCAAGTTATGTGTATCCTGAAATTAGTCTAAAGTTCTCTTTAATTCCAACGGTCTAAATACTATATTTGCCGTTTATTTAGTTAACCAAAAACTACTGATTAAGAAGTTACTATTATGAAGTTTATTGTTTCATCCACCGCATTATTAAAGCAACTTCAAGTTGCAGTTGATGTTATTCCATCAAAAGTTGTATTGCCAATTTTATCCTACTTTTTGTTTGAAGTTGAAAATGGCAAATTGACGGTATCTGCAACAGATATGGAAATCAGCATCAAAACAATGATGCCAGTTGAGTCCCGTGAAGATGGTGCAATCGCAGTTGAGGCCAAAAAGTTGGTCGATTTATTAAAATCCTTCCCTGAACAACCACTTACCTTTTCTGTAAATTTAGAAACTGGATTGGTAGGAATTAGTCATGATACAGGATCATACCAAATCCAAGGTGAAAATTCAGAGGACTTTCCTAAATTCCCTACAGTGGAAGGTGCTTCATCTATTATGTTGCCTGCTAACATAATTGCCGAGGCTATGAATGTAACTAATTTTGGCATCGGGACAGATGAGATTAGACCTGCTATGACAGGACTTTATACCCAACTATTTGAAAACGAACTAAGATTTGTTTCTACCGACGGAAACAAATTGGTGCTATATAAAAGAACTGATGCAAAGGCAAGTAAAGAAGATGCATTTTTATTGCCAAGAAAGGTTTTAAATACCTTAAAACTGGCTTTACCAAATTCAACCCAAGATATCGAAATCCAGTATAACCGCTTAAATGCTCACTTTACTATTAACAACATGGTAATTGTATGTAGATTAATCGACGAGCGTTTCCCTGATTATAGAGCTGCTTTTCCTTTAGAAACCAAATCAAGATTGAAAGTTGCAAGATTAGAATTGATGGGGCACATCAGGAGGTTGAATTTGATAGCTAGTAAATCTACATATCAAATTAAATTTAGTATCACGGGAAATAATTTGAAACTTAATGCAGAGGATTTAGACTATGCAAATAAAGGTGAAGAGCAAATGACTTGTGAATATGAAGGTAATGATATGGAAATCGGTTTCAATGGAAAATTCCTTTCAGAAATGTTGAACGCTATGACTAGTGATGAGGTTGAATTTCACCTAACTGAGTTTAACCGTCCTGGAATCATTAAACCTGCTGAGCAATTAGAAGGGGAGGAGATCCAAATGTTATTAATGCCGATTGTAGTTAATTTTAACTAAGAATCTACATATTCACAAACTAAACGCCCCAATTTGAAAATCAAATTCGGGCGTTTAGTTTTAATTGCCTTATAAGTTATAATATTACCAAGCCATTGTGGAATTTGTCATTTCATAAATTTTAGAACCATCATTCTGGGTAATGATTGCTAAAACAGATAAATTACTTTGATCCCAAGAATCAGCCATTTTTAATTTATAGGTTTTGCCAAACTCATCACCTGCTGCTATGTTGGTTCCGCTAACATTAATAGCATCACCATTAAATCCAGTTGCTCCAGCTCTTAATACATAGTTATGCTTCATGTTAATTGTTCCTGCATCGGTTACCTGATTTGCTTGTAAGTTATTTTCCAAAACCAAAACAATTAGTTTGTAATCTCCAGTTTTAGCGGAATAAAATTTAGTTTTAGTTCTGATATTTAAATATCCTCCAGATTTAGTAAAACTTACTGCTACAGCACCTGATGATGTACTAGAAGTCAATCCCAAAACTGAATTTCCGTTCGGAATGTAGTTTCCATTATTCTTCTCGTTTATTCCAAAGGATGGCACTCCTTTAGCTGGATAAAAATATTTAATCATGTCATTGCCAACTGAAGTTGATAATGCATCTGATATTTGAAGTGATAAGCCATTAATTGATGTTGGGTCAGTATTAATTGCATCTTCAAATCCTTTGATTCCTACAGTTCCGCATACATGGCACCATAATCCAGTTACGTTCACCACTAATGCATTGTGTTTAGGTTTTACTGTCATGTCAGAGTAAATGGTGTCAGAAGGACTTAGTTTTCCACCGGTTGAAATAACTGTATTATTGGTAGGGGAGCTTGCATCATTAGATTTAGAGCAAGAACTTAATTGCATACCTAAACAGGCTACTGCACAAAGGTAAAATAGTACTTTTTTCATTCTATCAAGTAATTTAGATTACGAATATATTATTTATTTTTGATAATCTTATCAGAGTGAACTAATTATTTTAAATCTTCCTTAATAAACTAACTAAAAATTTTAAACATGAGCATTAAAAAAGAATTTCTTACCATTACCCTGTTTCTTGGAATTCTAACATCCTCATTTGCGGGATATAACGTCGGAGATAAGGCAATGGACTTCAAGCTTAAAAATATTGATGGTAAATTGGTCTCCATGGCTGATATGAAAGATGACAAAGGGTATATAATTGTTTTTACTTGTAATCATTGTCCATTTTCAAAAGCATATGAGGAAAGAATAATAGCTTTGGATAAAAAGTATAGACCACTTGGTTATCCTGTGATAGCCATTAACCCTAATGACCCTAAACAATATGAAGAGGACAATTTTGCTAATATGATTAAAAGAGCAAAAGAAAAAGGATTTACCTTCCCGTATTTAGTTGACGAAACACAAGAAGTAACTAGAACTTATGGTGCAACCAAAACTCCTCACATTTATATAGTTAACAAAGCTAAAGGAAATACTATAGAATACATTGGCGCAATTGATGATAATTCTGATGATGCTTCAGCAGTAAAGGAAAAGTATGTTGAGTCAGCTATGACTAATATAATGAATGGTCAATCGGCTAATCCTAATTCAACCAAAGCAATTGGTTGTGGAATAAAATGGAAAAAATAAGTTTTTAACAAACCTAGTCATATTCAAAAGCAATCCAACGGATTGCTTTTGTTGTTTATGGGGTGTATAGTCCTAAATTTGCTCATCAGTGAGTAACTCTATTAAACAGGTTGAAAATTCCAGAAAGCATTATTACAGTTTGATGCTAATGATATTTTTGAACCTTGCAATCAAACCTTTTTGGATTTTAGGAATTGATAGGGTTAGTCAGTTGAAGTTAGGATTAGACGTCTATGGTTCATTTTATCCGATTTACAATTTAACATTATGGTTATCGGTTATTCTTGACCCTGGATTACATATATTTTTAAATACAACCTTATCAAAAAAAACGGAGGTAGAATGGGTAGAGTACTATCGCAAATCCATCCCTTTTAAAATATTACTTTCTATAGTTTTTGGAGCATTGACTATAATGATTGGGCTACTATTAGGTTATTCCGATTCATTGTTATTACTAGAATTATTGATTTTAAATCAAATTTTGGCTTCTTTAATATTGTTTTTTAGAGCAGGGGTGTCAGCTAAACAAAATTTTAATGCAGATGCACTATTTTCAGTATTAGATAGAATTCTAATGATTATTTTTTGTGGAATCGGGTTATACGTTCCAAGTTTAATCAAAAACTACACGCTCAATTACTTTGTATTAGCTCAAACATTTGCTTATTTAGGCACATTGATATTAGTGATTATCAGCAAGTACTACAGTAAGCAGTTATACAGTCTAAAATTTGACTATAGCTTTGTTAGATCAATCCTTAAAAAAAGCTTACCATTTGCATTGTTAGGAGTTTTAATGACACTATATACCAGAATGGATGCCATTATGATTGAAAAACTATCCATCGACGGTATTCATCAATCTGGGATTTATGCCTCCGCTTATAGATTATTGGATGCCATAAATAACATCGCTTATCTTTTTTCCGTGATATTGATTCCTATTTTAGGGAGACTTTTATCAGATAATAAACCAGCAGAGATTAAAAATACGATTTCTAACTACAGCAAACTATTGTTTGTCCCATCCATCTTAATTGTGATTACTACCTACTTTATGGCTCATCCTATAATGAATATGTTGTATCATAATCAAAACTCAAACACTTTGGAAATAGTCTTTGCATTTTTAATGCCAACTTTATTGTGCATGTGCTCTGTCTATATTTATGGAGGATATATGACTGTTGCTGGTCAAATAGGTAAATTAAATTGGATGGCAGCTGTTAGTTTAGGAATAAATTTTATACTCAATTTATTCTTAATAGTAAAGTTTGGTGCATTTGGGGCTGTAATAGCAACCCTAGTTACACAGGGAATTAATGCATCTTTTTTATACTTTTATTACCTAAAACATACCAGAAAAGCCTATAATGGATTTAATACGTTAAAATTCGTCTCTCTTGTAACCCTATCTATACTATTATTTATCTTCCTTCGTTCTACTCCTATTGATTGGTTCATCCAAATTGGGATAGTTTGGATAGTTGGTTTTACCTTTGCAACTTTGTTAGGGATTTTCCCTTTAAACCAAATTAAAGGCTTATTAAAAACGAATAGAACTTAAAATGATAAAAAATTTAGATAATGATGGAGAAATCAGCTTTGCGGACATAATAGATTTCCTAATAATCTACAAAAAACCAATTCTGATTGTCACTTTAGCAGCTGGATTACTTGCTTTTATATTTTCACTACCTTTCTTTATTCCACCCAAATTCAAATCCAGTGTTATTTTGTATCCGGCTAAAACCTCTTCGGTTTCACGCTCCTTTATGGGTCAATATGCTGACCAGAATGATATTGCTGCATTTGGAGTAGAAGAAGATTGCGAAAAACTACTTCAAATTTTAGAATCAGATGAAATCGTAGATTTAATATCTAAAAAGTACGATTTGTATAAACATTATGAAATCAGTAATGAGGATGCCTACCGTCAGACGAATTTGAAATTGAGATTCAAAAACAATGTTACTTTCCGTAGGACAGAATATTTATCTGTAGAAATAAGTGTTTTAGATGTTAATAACATCTTTGCCGCAAATATGGCAAATGAAATTGCAAGATTAGCCGATTCAGTCAAAAATGCTATTCAGAGAAAAAGAGCTAAGGAAGCCTTAGTAATCATTAAAGCAAGATATGAGGAGAAGGAGGATCAAGTTAAAAAAGAAGTAGATTCCTTGCAAAAATTAGGTACTTACGGCGTTTTAAATTATGAGGAACAAGGTTCAGTATTGACGGAACAATATGCAAGAGCATTAATGTCTAATCAAATGAACGTTGCCAAGGAACTCAAAGAACAAGAAAAGAACTTAGCTAAGTATGGACCGATTCATAAAAATATAATCAATCAAATAGAAAAGGATGCTGTTTTCTTAACTGAGTTGGAACAAAAATATGCTCAAGCGAGGATGGATGCAGAAAAGCCTTTCTCTCAAACATTTATAATTAATAAAGCCGTCCCTGCAGAGAAAAAAGCTACTCCTTTAAGAGGTTTAATTATTGGATTAGCGATGTTGTGTGCTTTTGCATCAAGCATCCTTGTATTAGCTATTTATTCTAATTACAAAAGGTATTTGAATAACAAACTAGCATAAGCCTAAATGCTACTTCCTGATCAAAGTAATATCAACCTTTTTAATACAAAAAGAGGTACTCTTTTCTTTTATGGAGGGATATTGGCATATGTTTTAGGTAATCTCTTTTTGTTTAAAGAAGAGATATATGTGTTTATACTTTTTCCTTTATTTCTAATACTGTTATGGATGATATTTTATCAAACTGATAAGGTATTTCTATTCATTTTGGCGACAACTCCTTTTAGTATAAAAAAAAGTTTTGAGGATCAAGGAGTAAGTATAAGCTTGCCAACAGAACCTTTGTTAATGATATTTTTAGGCTTGTTTATTGTAAAACTTGTTTATACTGGTCGTTATGATAAAAGGCTTTTACATCATCCAATCACTCTAATAATCCTTGCTCAGCTTACTTGGATACTTATTACAGCTTGTACATCAAGTATGTTTTTTGTATCAATTAAATTTTTCTTGGCTAGGTTATGGTTTGTGGTGGTTTGTTATTTTCTAGGGTATGAATTCTTCAAGAAGAAGTCTAATATAAAAATGTCCATTTGGTTGACTTGTATAAGTCTCTGTTGCATTATTGTTTATTCAATGTATCGTCATTATTTGAATGATTGGTGGCAAAACTATGCCAATTACGCCCCACATCCTTATTATGCAAGTCACGGTGATTATGCCGCAGCTATATCCTTATTTCTACCATTCACGGTTATATTTTTTCTTAAATATAGGACATTCCAACTAAATAAATGGTTAAGATTTTTGATCTTAGGGATTTTTATCCTTTTTATTCTTGGCACAATCGCTTCCTATACAAGGGCGGCTTGGTTAGGAATTTTAGTAGCTTTAGGGGTATTGGTGATATTGCAATTCAGAATAAAATTTACCACTTTACTTGGGTTATTAGGGATATGTTTAGTATTATTTTTAGGGATAAAGGATCAGCTAATCATGTCCTTAAAACAAAATAAGGAGGTATCCTCTGCCAACTTAACAGAACACGCGGAATCAATTAGTAATATATCAACCGACGCAAGTAATACAGAGCGGATTAATCGTTGGATGAGTGCTTTTAGGATGTTTAATGAAAGACCTGTTTTTGGCTGGGGACCAGGGACATATATGTTTCAATATGCACCTTTCCAAAATAGTCATGAGATGACTATAATTAGTACTAATGCAGGTAACTTAGGAAATGCTCATTCAGAATATATAGGTCCACTTGCAGAACAGGGAGTGTTAGGCGGTATATTGATGGTTGCCTTGGTAATAGCTATTTTTTATACAAGTTTTAAACTCATTTATCAGGGGAAAACTCAATTTATTAGATATGCAACCTTAGGTTGTCTATTAGGACTAATAACTTATTTCACTCACGGAACAATTAATAATTATCTAGATACTGATAAAGCCGCAGTACCTGTCTTTTCTTTAATTGGTTTGATAGTTTGCTTGGATTTATACTATCAAAAAATAGAAGATACAATAGAGGGATCAAATAGCATCTAAATTAGATTCCTTTCCTAAGCAATATAATCAACCCAAATTGATTTGGAAACAAATCGATATCTTTGAACGTTTTAAACTATATGATTAACTCAAGTTGGAAAGTTGCTACACTATTTGGAATTGATATCAAAATCCATTGGACTTTTATACTAATTTTAGGTATTGCGTTCATGGACTCTGGTGGTCTTAATTCTGATTTAACCAAGTTTGGGATTAGTTTAATTTTTATTTTGGGAATTTTTGTGTGTGTGGTAGCACACGAATTTGGGCATATTTTTGCTGCGAAACGATTTGGTATTGGAACTAAGCAAATATTATTATTACCAATAGGTGGGGTTGCCCAACTTAATGAAGGACCTAAAAAACCTAAGGATGAGCTTATTATTGCATTGGCGGGTCCTCTAGTAAACCTCATAATTAGTTCTATTATTGCACTTTCAGTTTGGTTAATTTCAGGTAGGATTTTTATCAATAGAGATATTGAAACCCTAAATGATTATTTTGTTTACCTTGGGATTGTAAATATGTTTATGTTATTGTTCAACTTGATTCCTGCATTCCCTATGGATGGAGGTAGGGTTTTCCGAGCACTATTGAATTTTAAGTTGGATAGATATAAATCGACTTTAATTGCTGTAAGGGTTGGTCAGGTTATAGCAATAGGAGGCTCCATTGTTGGTTACTATTTTACAAAAAATTCCTTGCTTTTTTTTACCGCAATGTATTTGATTAATGCTGCACAATCAGAATTACAATTTACCAAATATGAATTTTTAAAGGAAAAAATCACCATTGCAGACCTCATAACTACTGATTATAAATCATTTTCAATTAATAATACAGTTGAAGATGTTTTTGATTCTGGAGTTTTAAATCAGGATAATCAAACTGCATTAGTTATAAATAACTTTCAATGTGAAGGTATTTTGAATAGTAACGAAATGGAGGATATAAAAAACAGTACCTCAAATCTTAAAACTAGGATATCGAATTTCATGAAAATTGATTATCCAAGATTAACGGGTCAAGAAAATCCCGATCATATTTTAGATTTGATGGTGAAAAACAACTTGGAAATACTTCCGGTGTCTGCAGGAAGTTTTATTGATGGAGTAGTTTACAGAAAAACATTAGACAATTTATTGCATTCGTAATAAAAAATGTTTTTCTAATCCTGTAAAACCTGCTCAGCAGGAATGATTATTCCATTTGAATATATAGGAACAATAGTATAAATATCTTCCTGTAAGCAAAACATCAAATCATCAGTAATATTTAAGGATTCAAGTCTATTTTTATGTGAAGACTTTTTAAGGTAGCTCCATTTATCTTTACTTGGAACATGCCTAGCTCCTTGAATTGCTAAGGAGGCAGAATCACAATGAATTTGATAATCATTTTCCAGACTTAAAGCTAAGAAGCCAGCAAATAAAGAATCCTCTATATTAATTTTTCCTTTGTACCCAGAACAAACAATTAGTACATCTAATTGAAGACTTAAAACATAATCCTTAATGGCACTCATATTAAGGAATGATGCAACTAATACCTCTTTAGCTATGGAAAACTCTTTTATTACAGAAGTAAAATTAGTACTAGTAAATACAATTTCCTCACCAATTAGGTCTATGTTTTTATAATGTAAAGGAGAGTTTCCTAATTTAAAATCAGGGACAATTTGTCCATTTCTTTCCGCAGCAACAATGTAGTTTTTGCGTTGATAATCCTTAGCCTCCTCGATCGTTTTAATTGGGATTACCGCACTTATACCTTCTCCTAACGCAGTTACGATTGCACTACTGGCACGGAAAATATCT